>Ga0153921_1000108_pt1 | contig 66328 bp, 54 predicted proteins | sample TSNJ005MetaG_FD_104691 | JGI IMG/M metagenome (GOLD analysis project Ga0153921, IMG submission 104691) | Attine ant fungus gardens microbial communities from New Jersey, USA - TSNJ005 MetaG | ecosystem: Host-associated > Fungi > Mycelium > Unclassified | place: USA: New Jersey, Brendon T. Byrne... | reverse complement strand
CGTCGCCGAGCGTCCGGTAGACCTCGAACGCCCCGGCGAGGGAGGGCGAGAGCGTCAGCGACAGGACGAGGACGACCGGCCACGCCTGCAGCGCATCCCGGGCGACGAGCAGCATCCCGACGAGCGGGAGGTTCGCGACGACGAGCAGCAGATCGACCATGAGGATGGCGTAGACGTAGCCGAAGATCGTGTCCAGGGTCTCGTGGCGCAGGCGGGCGAGGCCGCGCGGGGCGCGCGCCGTCGTGCCGCTCATCCCTTCATCCCGCTCGTCGCGATGCCGGCGATGAAGTAGCGCTGGCCGGCCAGGAAGATGACCAGGATGGGCACGATCGAGATCACCGAGCCGGTCATGATCATGGCGTACTGCGCCGAGTACTGGCCGATGAACGATCGCAACCCGATCTGCACGGTCCAGAGCTCGTTGCTCGACAGATAGATGAACGGCCCCATGTAGTCGTTCCACGTGTTCACGAAGGTGAGCAGCGCGAGGGAGGCGAGCGCGGGCTTCGACAGGGGCAGGATGATCCGCGCCCAGATGCCGTAGTCGCTCAGGCCGTCGATGCGGGCGGCCTCGTTGAGCTCGTCCGGGATGGTCATGTAGTACTGGCGCATCAGGAAGACGCCGAACGCGCTGAAGGCCTGCAGCAGGATCAGCGCAGTGAACGTGTTCGTGAGCCCCGCCTTCTGCATCATGATGTACTGCGGGATCATGTACGCCTGCCAGGGCACGGCGATCGTGGCGATGTAGGCCAGGAAGAGCGCGTCGCGGCCCGGGAAGCGGACCTTCGAGAAGCCGTAGGCCGCGAAGCTGCCGGTGAGCACCTGCAGCACCGTGATGACGACGGCGAGCAGCGCCGAGTTCGCGAGGTACCCGGCCATCGGGATGGCCGACCAGATGTCCGCGTAGTTGCTCCAGACGAACTCCTTCGGGATCCACTGGATGGGCACCGTGAGCACGTCGGCGTCGTTCTTCAGCGACGACGAGAGCATCCAGATGAAGGGCAGCAGCACGACGCCGAGCAGTACGACGAGCACGACGTACATGGCGGCCTGCCCCAGCCGGGTCTTGACGCGGCGCCGGCGCGGCTTCGGGAGCGGGGCGTCCGGCTGGAACCGGCCCGTCTCGAGCTCCTGGGCGAGGTCGGAGGTGAGGGTGGACATCAGCGCTCCCGTCTCTGCTGGATGCGGAACTGGAAGACCGTCACGACCAGGACGATCACGAAGAGGACGAGCGAGATCGCCGAGGAGTAGCCGAACTCGCCGTTCAGGATGCCGTCCTGGTAGATGAGCTGCGAGAGCACGAGGGTCGCCCGGCCCGGGCCTCCCTGGGTCATCACGAAGACGAGGTCGAACACCTTGAAGCTCGAGACGCTGAGCAGCACGAGCACCAGGAAGGTCGTGGGCCGCAGCGAGGGCAGCGTGACATTCCAGAACGAGCGCCAGCGACCCGCGCCGTCCATCTGCGCCGCCTCGTAGTACTCGCGCGGGATCGCCTGGAGCCCGGCGAGGAACAGGACCATGTAGTAGCCCATGTCCCGCCAGACGCTGGTGATGATCACGGCGGGCAGCGCCCAGGCCGTGCTCGCCGTCCAGCCCGGGGCGTTCGCGATGCCGATGGCGTGGAGGAACTGGTTGATCGGCCCGCTGGTGGGGTCGAAGAGCATGTTCCAGACGATCGCGATCGCCACGAGCGAGGTGATGTACGGGAAGAAGATCGCGACGCGGAAGAACGCGATCCCGCGCAGCTTCTGGTTCAGCAGGAGCGCGAGGCCGAGCGAGAGCGCCAGGGTGAGCGGCACATGGCCGATCGCGTAGAGCACCGTGTTCGTCAGCGCGACGCGGAAGTCGTCGTCGCGGAACAGCCGCACGAAGTTGTCGATCCCGGCCCAGGTGGGCGGGTTGTACGAGTCCCAGTTCATGAACGCGAGCACGAAGGCCGCGATCACGGGAACGAGGGTGAACAGCGCGAAGCCGAGGAAGTTCGGGAGGATGAAACTCCAGCCGATGAGAGTGCTGCGGCGCAGACCCCGCCGGTCCCGCCGGTCCCGCCGGTCCCGCCGGGGAGTCTCCTCCCCGGCGGGCGCGCGTCGTTGCGTGATGGTGGTCATGGCGTCACTGGTGGAGCACGTCGGACTTCACGCGCGAGGCCATCTCGGCCGTCGCATCGGCGACGGAGGAGCTGCCGGTCATGATGAGCTGGTGCTCCTGGTTCAGGATGGTCCCGATCGCCGCGGCGTTCGTGCCCGTGGGGCCGTCGGGGCGGATCACGTCGGGGTCGAAGGCCGTCTTCGAGAGCGCGTCCGACGGCATCCCGTCGAGTCCGAAGTACTGCTTGGTGATCTCGTCGCTGTGGTACGCGGGCACGATGCCCACCGCGGCGACCGCCTTGGCGCCCTCCGGCCCGGCCGCGAACGTCAGGAACTTCTCGGCGGCGGCGGTGTTCTTCGAGTTCTTGTTGATGCCGAAGCCGGTCGGGCCGCCCATGGTGGTGATCTTCGTGCCGGACTTCAGCTGCGGGATGGGCGCGATGCCCCAGTCGACGTCGGTCGTGCCGGCCTTGGTGTCGGCGAGGAGCGGCGCGATGAGCCAGGTGCCCATCGGGACCATCGCGGCCTTGCCCTTCTCGAACATGTCCTTGTACTGCACCTGCTGGCTGTTGGCGGTCGCCCAGTCCATGATGGTGCCGGCCTTCTGCATGCCGAGCGTCAGCTTGTACTGGTCGGCCATCCAGGAGTAGTCGGGCTTGTCGTAGCTCTTGTCCTGCTGCGCCGCGGCGTAGCCCTGCACCATCGAGTTCCAGGTGTGGAGGTAGGCGCCGTACACCTTGTCGGCGCCGTCGCCCGTGGTGAGCTTCGCTGCGTCGGCGGCGAACTCGTCCCAGGTGAGGTTCTCGGGATCCGCGACGCCGGCGTCGGCGAACATCTTCTTGTTGTAGTAGAGCACCGAGAAGTCCTGGCGGTACGGCACCGCGTAGTACGCGCTGCCCGTCTTGTAGCTCTCGGTCGCCGGGATGTCCGCCGTCGGGAGGCTCTTGACGACGTCCGCCACGTCGACCAGCTGCTTCTTCTGCGCGTAGCCGGCGTAGTCCGTCAGGTTCTTGACCGTGATGATGTCGGTGGTGTCGCCGCCGGCCAGCATCGTCGTGATCTTGTCCTCGTAGTTGGCGGCGAGGATGTCGACGGGCTGGATGGTGATCGACGGATTCGCCTTCTCGAAGGCGCTGAACAGCGCGCCGAACTCCGGCGTCTGCTGCAGGTTCCAGACGGCGACACGCAGGGTCGTCGCCCCGGCCGTGCCCGAACCCGAGCTCGACGAGCCGGTGCCCGCGCAGCCGGCGAGGCCGAGCGCGAGCGCGGCGGCCGCGGCGCCGGCCGCGATCAGTGATCTCTTCATACGGAATAACTCCTTTGTCATCGGTGGAAGGGGAGGGTCGAGTCAGGCACTCAGCCGGAGAGCCTCGCTCGTGACCTCGTCGAGCAGGGGCTCGCCGGCGGCGTAGCGTTCCAGTTCGTCGAGGGCGGCATCGGTCATCCGATGCAGCTCCGAACCGAGCGACCCGGCCAGATGCGGGGTCACCATCACGTTCGGGAGGCGATAGAGCACCGAGTCCACGGGCAGCGGCTCGGGATCGGTGACGTCGAGGATGGCGTTGAGCCGCCCCGACGCGCACTCGCGCTCGAGGGCGGCGGTGTCGACCAGGCTGCCGCGCGCGGTGTTGATCAGCGTGGCGTGGTCGGGCAGCGCCGCGAGTTGCGGAGCCGCGATCATGTGCCGGGTGGAGGGCAGCGCCGGCGCGTGCAGCGAGAGCACGTCCACCCGGGGCAGGAGGTCGTCGAGCGCGGTCGGGATGCCGCCCGCCCGCACGATCTCGGCCGGGTCCGCGTACGGGTCCGCCACCAGGCAGACGACGTCCTGCAGCTGCTGGACGAGGTCGACCACGCGTCGGCCGACCCGGCTGAACCCGACCACGCCGACGGTGCGCCCCAGGTTGGAGAGCTCCCCGAACCGGCTGATCTGGAGGCCGTGGTCGCGCCGCACCTGCGGGTCGGCCGCGATGAACGGCGCCTTCTTGCCCGCGAAGATGATGGCGGCCAGCGTGTACTCGGCGACCGGGACGGCGTTGGCCTCGGCGACGGACGTCGCGCGGATCCCCCGCTCCCAGAAGTCGGGCGTCACCTGCGGCCGCACGGTGCCCGCGCAGTGGAGCATCGCCCGCAGCCGCGGCATGCGGTCGAGCCGTCGGGCGTCGAGCTCAGGCGCGCCCCATCCCGTGAGGAGCACCTCGACGGTCGCGAGCCGCGCGTCCAGCGCGGAGTCGTCCAGGTCGTCGGTGAAGAGCGGCTCGGGCAGGCGGGCGAGCCGCCGCAGCCGAGCCAGCCGCGGTGCGTCGAACTGGCGCTCGAACACGTCGCGGTCCATCACCACGAGCGCTTCGGGGGAGTTGATGTCGGTCATCGCCGCGAGGTCCAGCCTTTCCGTCGAGCGGCGATCGCTGGTCATTGCGTCGTCGCGAGACTCAGTACATACTCAGACCCGTCACAAACAAACCAATCATTCACGATCGAACACAAACAGACACAATCGCAGCTCAGGAGGCACCGGTGCCGCACCTCTCGCAACCGCAGACGTCGGAGGACGATCAGGCCGAAGACGCCGCGTTCTCGCGGGTGAGCGCCCACACCGCGCCTCCCGCCGGCACGCGAGCGAGCGCCCGGCCGTTCGAGGGGCCGCTGTTCTCGCACTGGGGCGAACGGATGCGCTCCCGCTCGCTCGAGGAACTGTTCGCGACCGCCGGGACGGCCGAGCTGCGTCACCGGAGCGGCATCCCGAGCGGGGAGGACCGCGAGGTGTGGGACCGCATCGACGCGCCGACGCTCGACGGGTTGCGCGCCGACGCCGAGGCGGAGCTCGCACGCCCGTGGCCCGGCGTCCCCGCGTCGCTGTTCGCGCGGTACTCCCGCGACGGCGACCGCCGCGGCTATGAGGCGGCCGTCGACGCCCGGCAGCTCCGACTGAGCCGCGCTGTGGTCCTGGCGGCCGCGACGCGCTCGCCCGAGTGGGTCGACGAGGCCGCCGACGGCGCCATCGTGCTCTGCGAGCAGAGCACGTGGTCGCTCTCCGCCCACGACGACGCCGGCACCCGACGCGGCTTCGTGGTGCCGGACGCCGCCTCCCCCTACCTCGACCTGGTCGCCGGGGAGATCGTCGCGCAGCTGGCCGTCGCCGACCGCGTGCTCGGCACCGAGTGGGATGCCACCTGGCCCGGCGTGCGCGAGCGCATCCGGCACGAGGCGGAGGCGCGGGTGTTCACGCCGTTCGAGACGCGCGACGACCTGTGGTGGCTCGGCTACTGGCGCGACGTCAACAACTGGAACCCGTGGATCCTGGGCAACGTGCTCCTCGCGGGCGTGCTGCTGCTGGACGACCCCGCACGCGTCGCCGCGATGACCGCCCGCGCGCTGGACAGCCTGGACCGCTACGTCGCCACCCTCCCGGCGGACGGTGCGATCGACGAGGGCGTCGCCTACTGGTGGAACGGCGCCGGCCGGATGCTGGAGCTGCTGGAGCTCGTCTCGCAGCTGACCGCGGGAGCGCTCGACGCGGCCTCGATGCCGCTCGTCGCGGAGGTGCTGCGCTTCCCGATGCGCATGCAGCTCGGCGCGGACTGGTACGTCAACGTGGCGGACGGCTGGGCCCGCAGCCACCACGACGAACCCTGGCACGTGCCGTTCCGGTGGGGCCGGCGCATCGGCGACGAGCGCGTCGTGGAGTGGGCGCGCGGCGCGCGACAGGCGGGTCGGCCGATCGCACCGATCTCGGGCGGTCTGCCACGCTTCGTCCGAGCCGCGACGGATGCGCGCTGGCGGGAGGCCGCTCCCGCGCCCGCACCTCTCCCCCGGTCCGTCTGGCTGCCCTCGGTCCAGGTGCTCGTGTGCCGGGGCCGCGCGGGCGATCCGACGGGCCTCGCGCTCGCCGCCAAGGGCGGCACGAACGACGAGAACCACAACCACAAGGACCTCGGATCGTTCATCGTCGCCGCGGGCGGGCGCCCCCTGCTGGTCGACATCGGCAAGCCGACCTACACGCGGGCGACCTTCAGCGCCGAGCGGTACGGCATCCGCGCGATGCAGAGCGGCTGGCACAACGCGCCCGCACCCCGCGGACTCGAGCAGGGCGAGGGCCCGGCCTTCGTCGCCCAGGTGCTCGAGGCTCCGCACGGGGAACCGGGCGACGCGTCGACCCCGGCCGGTGCGCCGGACCTCCCGAACAGCCTGGAGCTCGATCTCAGCCGCGCGTACCCCTTGGACGCGGACGAGCACTGGCGGCGGCGCGTGAGCCTGGTCTCCCCCAGCCGGGTCGAGGTCCACGACGACTGGCGCGTGGCCGGAGGTGCGGTCGTCCACCTGATCGCCGCGGGCGACGTGCGGCGCGACGGGGATCGTGTGATCGTCGCCGCCGACGGCCACGCGATCGCCGTCGACGCCGGCGGTATCGCACCGGAGATCGAGGAGTGGCCGCTCGACGATCCCGAGCTCACACGCGTGTGGGGAGCGAGCCTCACCCGGCTGAGCTACCCGCTCGGCGGCGCCGCCGGGACGCTGACCACGACCATCGAGGAGATCCGATGACCAACCGCGAGCCCCTCTACTCCGTTCAGCGCCGCGAGCGCATCATGGACCAGCTCCGCGAGCGCGGCGCGGTCAGCGTGAGCGTGCTCGCGACCGAGCTGGGCGTCAGCGAGCTGACGGTCCGCCGCGACATCAACACGCTCGCACAGCAGGGGCTGGTGACCCGCGTGCACGGCGGGGCGACGCTGCGCAGTTCCCTCGACACCGGGAACCGGTCGTCCACCGCCCCGATGGCGACGAAGTACACGATCGGCATGGTCGTGCCGTCACTGGAATACTACTGGCCGCCGATCGTGCACGGCGCGCGGGCGCAGGCCGCCCAGCTGCGCGCGTCCTTGCTGCTGCGCGCCTCCACCTACGACTCGCGGGACAACCGGCGGCAGGTGGAGGCGCTGCTCAAGGTGCCGGGCCTGCACGGGCTCATCGTGGCGCCGGACACGCTCGGCGACGACGCGATCGAGACGCTGCGCTGGCTGGACTCCCTCCCGGTGCCGGTCGTGCTGGCCGAACGGCGCGTGCGGACGGCCGCCGCCGCCCGCCGCCTGGACTCGGTGGTCTCCGACCACACCGCGGGCGCATCCCTCGCCGTCCACCACCTGCACGAGGTGGGCCACACGCGCATCGGCCTCTTCATCGAGAGCGAGAGCCCGACCGGCCGGTACGTGCGCCGCGGCTGGCAGTCTGCGCTCGCCTCCCTCGACCTGCCGACGGACGTCGCCATGCTGCAGGGCATCCGCTTCGATTCCCCCGGCCGCGAGGAGGCGATGGACGAGGCGCTCGACCTCTGCCGCCGCACCGGCACCACGGCGGTCATCGTCCTCCCGGACCCGCACGCCATCGCGCTCGAACAGCACGCGTTGGACCGCGGAGTGCGCGTGCCGCACGACCTCGCCATCGTCGCGTACGACGACGACGTCGCCCGGTTCGGGGATCCCGCCATCACCGCCGTCCGCCCGCCGAAGGAGTTCGTGGGCCGGGAGGCCGTCAACCTGCTGATCGCGCGGCTGGAGGGCGGCAGCGGCCGTCCCGCGTATCGCGTGAAACTCAGCCCGGAACTGCACGTCCGCCAGTCGACGCTCCCCGTGTCGATCGCGGACGCCGCCGTCCTCGACACCACCCTCGACGAAGGAGACGAGACCGCATGACCCCGTTCGACCCCGCACGCATCGACCTGCCGCCCGAGGACCGCACGCTCTCGCCGATCACCGGGTGGACCCGGGACCACTGGGCCGCCGTCGCGGACCACCTGCTGCTCTCGCTGCGCCCCTTCTTCTCGTCGAGCCGCAGCCGGGTGCAGCTGCCCGGGATCGTCAGCTCGCACGGTACGGCGAGCGACGGTCTGGAGGGATTCGCGCGCTCCTTCATGCTGTACGCCTTCCGCCTGCACGGGCAAGCCGGCGACGACCCGCACGACTTCACCGACTGGTACCGGACCGGGCTCGCCGCGGGATGCGACCCGGCGAACCCCGAGCGCTGGCCGCTGCCGAGCGCCGTCGGCCAGGCCAAGGTGGAGGCGGCCTCCATCGCCCTCGGCCTCCAGCTCACCCGGCCCTGGCTGTGGGATCAGCTCGACGAGACGGACCAGCGGAACGTCATCGCGTGGCTGGCCGACGCGCCCGACGGCTGGTACCCCGACAACAACTGGCTGTGGTTCCGCATCACGGTCGAGACCTTCCTCGCCTCGGTCGGCGGCCCGCACGATCCGGACCGGATCCTGCGCGATCTTGCGACCATCGAGTCGTACTACCGCACCGACGGCTGGTACTCCGACGGCCCGCTCCGCGCCTTCGACTACTACTGCGGCTGGGCGATGCACCTGTACCCGCTGCTCTGGGCGGACTCGGCCGGCGCCGACGCGTTCGGGGCACGCGCGCTCGAACCCGTCTTCCGCTCCCGCCTCACCGACTTCCTCGACGACCACGCCGCGCTGATCGGCGCCGACGGCATGCCCGTGCTGCAAGGGCGGAGCCTCATCTACCGGTTCGCGGCGGCGGCTCCAATCTGGATGGGTGCCGTCACCGGCGCGACGCGCCTTCCGGCAGGCACGCTGCGGCGGGGCGCGTCGGGCATGCTGCGCGCCTTCCTGGAGCGGGGCGCCGTCGACGAGCACGGCCTCCTGTCGGTCGGGCTCTTCGGCGAATGGCCCGCGATGGCGCAGTCCTACTCCGGCGCCGGGTCGCCCTACTGGGCGGCCAAGGGATTCCTGGGGCTGGCGCTGCCGGCCGATCACGAGGTCTGGACCGCGGTGGAGGAGCCGCTGCCCGTCGAGCGCGCGGACGTGCGCCGCGTGCTCCGGGCGGCCGGGTGGATCGTCAGCGGGACGGTCGCCGACGGCGTGGTGCGCGTGATCAACCACGGCGCCGACCACGGGCTGCCCGGCGAACGCACCGCAGACTCCCCGTTGTACGCGCGCCTCGGGTACTCGACGGCCACCCTCCCCCCGCTGGTCGGCGCGACCGTGACCGCCCCCGTCGACAACACGGTCGGCGCCGTCGATGCGGCGGGTCGCTCGACGAATCGGTCGGGCTTCGAGCGCGGTGTGCTCGGGGACGACGGGATCGCCGCGTTCGCGACGTCCGTCGCCCGCACTCAGTGGGTCGACGCGGGGGACGACAGCGGCCCCGATCACGGGTCCGGGCGCGCGGGGACCATCACCGACGGCCCGCGGCTCCTCACGGGCTCGCTCGTGCGCGGCGCGTGGGAGGTGCGCGTCGTGCGGCGGCTCGCCGACGAAAGCTCCGCAGCTCCCGTGCGGCTCCGGGTGAGCGGCTGGCCCGTCGCCGAGGGGCAGGAGGCGGTCGCCGCGCTGGTGCCGCTGCTCGGCGAGGCGACGGTGACGACACACGCCGAGGACGACACGTCGCCGCTCGGCAGCACGACCGTGGAGTGGGCCGAGTTCGACGGCGTCCGTGTGGACGACGTGGTCGCCGTCGCGGTCTCGCTCGGCCGGACCGGGGTCACCTCTCCCGTGCCGGCCCTGCGACTGCTCCGACCGTCGGCCGGGCCGGTGACGGCCGAGGTGAGCTGGGCGGACGGGGCTGTCAGCACCCTCCCTCTGATCGGAGGAGAGGAAGCGTCGACGCGCTGATCAGTCGCCGCGCAGCGACGCGACGATGCTCTGCAGGATCCGGAAGGCGCTGCCCTGCTCGTCGGGCGTCAGGCCGCCGAGCATCCTGACCTCGACGGAGCGGACGGCGACGGTCGCCTTCTCGAGGCTGCGCCGGCCGCGCGGCGTGAGCCGTGCGGGGAGCGCCTTGCCGACCGGAGCCTCGGTCGGCCGGGTGACGTAGCCGTCCCGTTCGAGCGCCTGCAGCAGCACGTTCATCGACTGCCGCGTCACGAACGCACCGCGCGCGAGCTCGGAGTTCGACAGGCCCGGGCGCTGGGAGAGCAGTTCGAGACAGGAGTAGTGCGTCACCGTCATGCCGAGCGGGCGGAGCACATCCTCCATCGCGACGCGGAGCGCACTCGACGCCTCTTTCAGCAGATAACCGAGGGACGTGTCCAGATCGATGCCGTCTTGACTCATGTCAGTATTCTGACATAGGGTGGCGCGTGTCAGAAAACTGACACACGACGAAGGAGCACATCATGCCCGCCACCGGCCCCGACTTCCTCTCCCTGCAGGTCCGCGATCTGGACGCGTCGCAGGCGTTCTACGAGCAGTACCTCGGCCTCGTCCGCTCGCAGGCCGGCCCGCCGCACGCCGTCGTCTTCGAGACGACCCCGATCGCGTTCGCACTGCGCGACCTCATCCCGGGTACCGACCTGGACGCCGTCGCCCAGCCCGGCATCGGCGCAGCGATCTGGCTGCACGCCACCGAGGTCCAGGAGATCCACGACCGCATGGTCGCCGACGGCCGAACGATCGTCGCGGCCCCGATCGACGGGCCGTTCGGGCGCACGTTCACCTTCGCCGACCCCGACGGGTATCAGATCACGCTGCACGACCGCGGCTGAGGAGGGCTGGCGGCCTCAGCGGGAGGCCGCCTCGTCGAGCCGCTCGTTCAGGATCATCGCGGCGTCGATCAGCGCCAGGTGAGTGAAGGCCTGCGGGAAGTTGCCGAGCTGTTCGCCCGTGGGGGCGATCTCCTCGGCGAAGAGCCCCAGGTGGTTGGCGTAGGTGAGCATCTGCTCGAACGTGAGCCGTGCCTCGTCGAGGCGGCCCTCGCGGGCGAGCGCGTCGACGTATAAGAAGGTGCAGAGGGAGAACGTGCCCTCCGAACCGCGCAGTCCGTCCGGGGACGCGGCCGGGTCGTAGCGGTACACGAGGCTGTCGGAGACGAGTTCGGCGCCCATCGCCGTCATGGTGTCGTGCCACTGCGGATCGTGGGCGGAGATGAAGCCCACCTGCACCATCTTGAGCAGGGAGGCGTCGAGGATGGGCTCCCCGTACTGCTGCACGAACGCCCGGCGCTCCGCATCCCAGCCGCGCTCCATGATCTGGTCGTAGATCGCGTCGCGCTCGGTGCGCCAGCGGTCGACCGGCGCCGGGCGGCCCCAGCGCGCGGCCAGCCGGAGGGCCCGGTCGAACGCGACCCAGCACATCAGCCGGCCGTAGGTGAACGCCTTGCGGCCGCCCCGGGTCTCCCAGATGCCCTCCTCGGGCTGGTCCCAGTGGTCGACGAGCCAGTCCAGGAGGCGGCAGATCGCGAGCCAGCCCTGCTGGCCGAACTCGATGCCCGCGAGGTCGGCGTGGTACAGCGCATCCAGGGCCTCGCCGTAGATGTCGAGCTGCAGCTGGCCGGCCGCACCGTTCCCGATCCGGACGGGATACGAGCCGCGGTACCCCTCCCACCCCTCGACGATCTCTTCCGACAGGTTCGGGTCGCCGTCGATGCGGTACATGATGTTGAGCGGCCCGGTGGGGCTGCCGTCGGCCTCCATCACCCGGTCGCGCAGCCACCGGCCGAACGCCACGGCCTCGTCACGGAAGCCCAGCTTCACCAGGGTGTTGACCGAGAACGAGGAGTCCCGCAGCCAGGTGTAGCGGTAGTCCCAGTTGCGCTCGCCGCCGACCTGCTCGGGCAGGCCCGCGGTCGGCGCTGCGACGAGCCCTCCCGTCGGGGCGTAGGTCATCAGCTTCAGCGTGATCGCCGACCGCTCCACCTCCTCGCGCCACCGGCCGCTGTAGGCGGAGTGCGAGATCCAGTCCTGCCAGAATCGCGCGGTGCCGTCGAAGAGTTCGCGGGCCTCCGCGACCGCGACCGCGCGCGGCGGCTCGTGCGTGCCCGTCTCCAGCACGACACCGCGCTCCTGGCCCTGCGTGAGGACGACGGATGCTCTCACGTCGCCGTCCCCGGTCTGCTCGGCGCGCGCCAGGCGCTCGTCGCCGGGGTCGCGGATGAGGCTCATCGTGAGCGTCGTGTCCCCCGCCTCGAAGGTCGCGCCGTCCTCCAGCACCGTGAGGGTGTGCGGCGTGCGCCCGTAATCGAACCGCGGAGCGACCTCGATGTCGAACTCGATCCGGCCCCGCACGCACCGGATCAACCGGACCAGGCGATGCGCCTCGTGCGCTCCACCGCGGGCCACCGGCATGAAGTCGACGAGCTCGCCGACGCCCTCCTCCGTCAGGAAGCGCGTGACGAGGATCGCGGTGTCGGGAAAGTACAGCTGCTTGGCATCGAACGCGTCGGCGCGCGGCCGCGCGCTGAAATGGCCGCCGCGTTCCTCGTCGAGCAGGGAGCCGAAGATGCTCGGCGAATCGAACCGTGGGCTGCAGAACCAGTCGATCGTGCCGTCCGTCGAGACGAGGGCCGAGGTCTGCAGATCGCCGATCAGGCCGTGGTCGGCGATCAGCGGGTACTCGCTCATGTCATGACCCCTCTCGTCGCCGACCTCTGGTGAGCGGATCGTAAACCCCGCGCAGACGCCGCGGATAGGGGCGGATCCCATCCTCTCGCCGGCGACGTGGGGTCACGCGCTCGTTCCGGCGGGACCACCTCCATCTCCGACCGAGGGGCGCACTATCCCCGACCGGAGCACGCGATCGCCGATCGCGCCGGCGATTGCGACGGCCGCGAGCTGACCGACCACTCGGCCGACGAGGAAGAGGACGAGGAAGGGCGCACTCGCATCCCGCGGCGACAGCACGGGCACGGAGACGAGGGTGAGCAGCCCTGCGGTGACGAGCGCTCCGACGACCTGATGCCCGAGCCGCAGCGGTCCGCGTCTCGCGAGGAGCAGCAGGGTGAGGTCGAAGCCGACTCCCGTGACCACGAGCGGGACGACGATCAGCACGCCGAGCGGAGTGAAGCCCACAGCGAGGATGCCCACGAGCGCGCACGCGATCGTGGTGGTCCAGGGGAACCCGACCAGCCGCCTGGCGAGGAACGGCAGGACACTGTGCAGGCCGGCTACCGCCGCGTACGCCGGCGCGAACACCGCGGCCAGCACCGACGTCACGGGCGCGACGAGGACGAGGAGCAGCGCACCGAGCGCGCCGAACGCGGCGATGATCAGCAGAGAGCGGGTGCTGAGCCGGCCTGTCGTCGGGCGGGGGGACCGCGACACGATGAGGGACCTCCGTCCGGGTTCGTGTCATCCATCCTGCCGGTTCAGGGGGTCACCGCCTGACGGACACGGCGCGACAGTGTGCACAGATGGTGAAAGATAGTGAGCGGAGGATCGATGGACGAGGAGATGGTGCACGAGGGCAACGCTGCACCCGGACAGCCCACGATCGGACGATCCGCGTTCGCCTCGTTGCAGACCGCCATCGAGTGCAGCGACTGGGAGGGCGCGAGCGCCTCCGTCCGCGATGGATGGTTCCAACTCGCCATCGAGCATGGCGATGCGACTCGACTGCTGCTCGAGCGCGTGCCGGCCCACGAGCTGCGCGCTCAACCGCTGCTCGCGATGATGTTGGGCCTCAGCTACAACGTCCTCGGTTTCCATCGGCTCCGGGCGATCCGCTACTTCGTGACAGCCGTCCGCGCCGCGCGAGCGCCGCGCAACCGGACCCTCTCCCCCGTCGACCGTGTCCTGATCCGCTCCGCCGAGGCGAGCGCCTATCGCCTGATCGGCCGACCCGGCCTGGCCGTCTCCGCCGCTCGTGCCGCCGTATCCGAGCTGGACCAGTTGGCCGACGAGCAACGCCAGGCGATACGCGAACTCCCGCGCGTCTACGCCCAGATCGGGATCTCGTTCTACTACGCCCACGAGGTGGACGACGCCATGCGCACGTTCGCGAAAGGACTCGCCGCCACCCCCACGACACCACCGTCTCCCGGTTTCGGGAATCTGGCGATGCTGGCAGGCATCCATGCGCTTCAGGGCGACCTCCCCGAGTCGCAGGCCCACGTCGAGTACGCCCGTACCGGGCCATGGAACGACCGCCAACGACGCATGTACACGGGAACGTTCTATCGTCTCGCCGAGGCGATGCTCGCGCTCGAGCGCTTCGACCCGGACGAGGCCAGGGCACAGCTCGCGGCGATGGAGCATGACCCGCGCTCGATCGAGCACTGGGTCGTGGTCGCGCAGGTGGAGGCGCTGACCCGGCTCGTCGCAGGAGAACCGGGCAGAGCGCTGGCGGACCTCGAAGCCTACGCCAGGATGCGGTCCGCGGAGTCCCGTTCCGCGACGGTCCGTACGCGGCTGGCAGAGACGCGCGCGATCCTTCATTTGGCGCTCGGCAACCCCGACGCCGCCCGCACCATCGTCGATCGCGACATGACCGACGGTCCCGAGCGTCACATCGCACGCGCACGAGCGGACCTCGCACTCGGCAAGAACGGGTCCGCGCTGAGCGGCCTGCGAGCCGTCTCGGGTGCAGCGTCGACAGCCCGCCGATCGGCCGAGGCGGTTGCGCTCGAGGCGGCAGTGCTTCTCCGACTCGCGCCGACCACGCGCACCGCGGGGGCGGTCGAGCAGCTCGGCGCGCTGCTCGAACGCACACGGCAGCGGCTTCCGCTCGCCATGCTCCCGACGGATGACCTCGAACGCGTGACGACGGCGCTCGACGGCGCCGGTTACCGCCACGTGTTCCAGGACGTGCCTCTGCGCTCGCTCCTCCCCGCAAGCGAGCTGGGACTGCCGCTGACCGCCCGGGAGCTCGCCGTGCTCACCCAGCTGGTGACCACGTCGTCCGTGGCGCAGATCGCATCGGCCCTCGTCGTCTCGACCAACACCGTCAAGACGCAGCTGCGAAGCCTGTACCGCAAGCTCGGAGTCAACAATCGCGAAGACGCCGTCGCCATGGCGCACACCCGGCATCTTCTCGTCAAGCGCGATTGACCAACCGCTGAGGGCGTGACCGGCAGACCGCCGGCCACGCCCTCCGTTCGCTCCTAGACTTCGCGGTTGCGGCGGCGGGTCAGCAGCAGAACCCCGCCGGCGGCGAGCAGGATCGCGCCGACGCCACCGATCGTCCAGCCGATGGTCGAGCCTGTGGACGCGAGGCCTGCGACGCCGACCGGATCCACCAGGTGCTTCGTCGCGCATCCCGGGTTCCCGTCCGGTGCGGGTACGCAGGCGGCCTCGGCATCCGGGCTGGTCACCGCGTTGGCGATCGCCCGGTCTCCGTCGCCCGTCACGACCACGGAGTAGTGGATGGTCACGACCTGGCCGACGGAGAGCTCCCCCGACCAGGTGAGGCGGTCGCCGTGGCGCTGGACGGATCCGGCGCTCGCCGTCTCATCCCCCGCCCACGTCGCGTCGTCGAGGACCCGGAACAGGTCGTCGGTCAGGTGACCCGTGACAGGCGACGTACCGGTCTGCGCGACGGTCAGCGTGTACCGGATGCGGTCGCCCGGCTTCACCGTCGAGCCCGACGCCGGATCCGACGTCTTGGAGAAGGTGTATCCGCCGTACTTGTGAATGGTGCTGCAGCCCGGATCCGTATCGGTCGCGTCGACGCACCGTCCACCCGATCCGGGTGGTGCCGTCACGACGTTGCGGATGGTCGTGTCGCCGCCACCGGCGACCTTCACCGCGTAGGTGATGGTGACCGTCTGGCCGATGGCGAGGTCTCCCGTCCAGGTCAGGGCGTCGCCGGTCCGGGCGACGGTGCCGGAGGTGGCCGTCGCGCTGCCGTCGACGAATTCGGCGTCGTCCAGTACACCTGCGAGATCGTCGACGAGGGTCGCCCCCGAGACCGGTGCCGTGCCGAACTGGGTCGCGGTGACCGTGTAGGTGATCGTGTCCCCGACGGCGACGGTGGCGAGGGACGGCGGGGTGGAGGACTTGCCGTAGACGTAGCCGCCGATCCGGTGCACCGTCGTGCAGTCCGGGTTTCCGTCGGCGGCGGGAACACAGGTGCCGTCCGCGGAGCCGGCGACGTTGGTCAGCGTCCAATCGCCGCCACCCTGGGCCACGATCACGGAGTACGTGATCGTGACGGTCTGGCCGACGGCCAGATCGCCCGTCCAGGTGAGGGTGCCGAGATTCGCGCCGCCTCGGGTGACCGAACCGCTGCTCGCCGTCTCGTCGCCGACCCAGGCGGCGTCGTCGAGCACGCCGGTGAGGTCATCGCTCACGGTCACACCCGTCCGGGCCGCCGCTCCGACCTGCTTCACCTGGATGGTGTAGTTCACCGTCTGTCCGAGCCGGACATCCGTGCCGGGAGCCGGGTCGGACGTCTTGGAGTACGTGTAGTCGCCGACATCGTGACGCGTGGTGCAGGCGGCGAAGTCGTCGCAGCCCTCGGAGGCCACCACGTTGATGAGGGAACCGTCGCCCAGCTGCTGGGCCCCCTTCACCGTCACCGAATAGGTGATGTGGGCGATCCCGCCGACCGGGAGCGTCCCCGACCAGTCGAGGTGGGCTCCCGTCACGGTGGCCGAGCCGATGTCGGAGGTCACGTCGCCGTTGTAGGCGGCGTCGTCGATGACCTTCGACAGGTCGTCGCTGAACACGGCGTCCGCCGGCGCGCTCCCGCGCTGGGTGACGGTCACGGTGTACGTGATCGTGTCACCGGCCCTCACCTCGCTGCCATCCGCCGGGTTCGACGTCTTCGCGACGTGGTACGCCACGAGGTCGATCCCCGCCGGGTCGCAGGGAATGGTCGGAGCGACGCCCGAGTCGGCCGGGGTGTCCGCCGATGCGCACGCCGTGTTGACGAACGACCCGCCGGGCAGTGTGTCATCCAGGTTCAGCGTGTACTCGTGAGACCGCTTCTCACCCGGTGCCAGCGAGTCGATGTGGAACGCACCGGCGGGGTCCTTGTCATCGGTCACGTTCAGGTTCGTGAGGGCGCCCTGTCCGGTGTTGGTCACGGTGATGCGGTAGGCGACCGTGTCGCCGTAGTGGAACACCGGGTAGTCGACAGCGCTGTTCGCGTCGTGCCACGTGCCGTCGGCCGCCTGGACCTCCTTGAGGAGGATCGCGGAGTAGTGGTTCGCCACGGTGATCGCCGCGGACGTGCGCATCGCGAGGCTGGTGTGGCCCGCGATGGACTGCGCGCGATTGACGAGGGCGTCGCCGCCCTTCACTCCGTCCGTGGCGATGTGGACGCCGAACGACTGCGTGGCACCCGGCGCAAGGGAACCGCCGATCACGCGGATCGCGGTCGCCGCGGCCGGGATCGTGGTGGTCCACCCGACGGTGTTTCCGGTCGGGTCGCCCGGCGCGGCGCCGTTCTGCGCGTTCGACGGGTCGTCGGAGAGTGTGGCCGGGTCGGCCGCCGTGTAGTAGACGGTCGCGTTGAGCGGCGCGTTGACGGAGGTCAGCGAGTACGAACCGGAGTACGCGGTGCCGCGGCCGTCGCCGTTGAAGGGCAGGATGTCGATGGTGTCGGTGAACGGCTGCGTGATCGGATCGTACGATTTGACCGTCACGGTCCACGATCCGGTGCCTTTTCCGTCCCCGTTCAGGTTCGGGATGAACGGGGCGTCGGCGGTCTTCGCGATGGTCGTGTAACCGTCGGTGGCGACCGTCACCTGGGCCGCGGCGGTTTTGGAGAGGCCGCCGTACGACGCCGTGACGGAGTTCGTCAGCGTCGATCCCGGAGTGACGGTGCCGTCGGCGACCGCCTGGTAGGTCAGCGCGTGGTCCGCGTTGGTGCTGACGCCGTTCAGGGTCCACGTCAGCACTTGCTGACCGGAGCCGTTGGTCACGACGGCCGGCTCGGGCGATGCGGTACCCGGGACATAGGTGACGCCCGCCGGCAGCGTGTCCGTCAGCTGGTAGCCGTCGATGGCGGCGGGGACGGCCCCGGCGCCGTTCGCCGAGTACGTGAGGGTGTAGACGGCAGGCTGTCCCGGGCTCACCACCGAGCGGTCGACGCTCTTCGCGATGGCCGGGGTGGCCGTGACGATACGGAGGACGTCGCGGAATCCGGTCGTGCAGGGATAGCGCGATCCTGCGGTCGGAGTGATGCACCCCGTGCCGTTCCACCAGCCGTCCGTGGTGGCGTCGAAATCGACGATCCCGGAGAAGAACGACCAGACGTCCGTCCCGGCCGGCACACCGGGCTTGATGTGCTGGTTGACGACGGCGGTGATGTTGGATTGCGCGGACAGCCGCTCGAACTCCCCCTGCGTCCCGACGATGCGCATCGCCTTGACCGTGGCGAGGTCCGCCGGTTGCGCCGTCGTCCAGCCGGTGGTGGATGCGCAGTTGAACGCGTTCGGGTCGTAGCCGGAGCTCGCCGGGTCGAGCGTCGGATCGGAGCCGACGTAGTACTCCACGGTCGTGGCCAGAGTGTTGTCCAGGGCCTGCGCCCACGCCCAGCCGGCGAAGGTCGCGTACTTCGTGTCGATCGCCGTGCACATCCCCACCCGGCGGGTGTCGGCGCGGTCCGTGTGCAGCTGGTATCCGGTGTCCATGTACTGGCCCACCGTCGTGCCGGCGGATACGCGGTACGTGTCGTCCCACGTCGTTCCGCCGCTGTTCGTGTACCCGCGGCCCCAACCGGACGAGTACAGGCCGGGAGTCGTCCATGCCTTCGACTCGGCGTTGTTGGCGGGGTCGTCCTGAGACGTCTGCCCGCTGGTCGACGTGTAGGTGGGCGCATCGGAGTTCAAGACTGCCGAGCCCTGCGCGGCCGTGGCGACGCGGATCCAGATCGAACCGGATGCGAGCGCGACCTGGTCGACGGGCAGACGGTTCCCCGCCGAGTCGAGTGTCGGCGGGTTCGCCGGCGCATAGTCGATCCCGGTGATGGTCAGCCGGAAGGCGGTCGTACCGGTCTGGGTGATGACGCAGGTGCCCGCCGGGGCGGTCAGCTGGGCGGCGGGGTGGGTGCCCCCCGACCACGGGTGGCCATCGGCGGCTCCGGGACCGGAGAAGGCCGTGCAGCCTTTCGCGTCGACAGACACGGCGCTGCCCTGAGGCGATGCGATGTCGAGGTTGTAGGTGATCGACTGCGGCCCGGCTTCGCTCCCGAGTGCCTTGCTCAGCGTCCACTCGTAGTCGACCAGGAACCCGCCGGTCCCGAACGAGTAGGTCGGAGTTCCCGTTCCCCAGCGCATGTCCATCCCGAACGGGTTGGTGACCGCGATCGGGCTGAGGGACGCCGTCTGTCCGCCGATCGTGCCGGCCGCCGTGATCTGGCTCCCGGTCGCGCCGTCGGCGACCATCGGCGCCTGCAGAACGACCGCCGTCCCCTGGGCGCGCGTCCCCAGATTGCACGTCAGCGTGTGCCCGTCCGCCGAGATGCTGGAGGTCGGCGAGACGCCCGTCGTCAGACAGAGCGACGGCGTCGACGCGAACCGCGCGTTCTGCGCCACGATCGTCACGGTCACGTCGTCGACCGGGCCGTTGGAGGGCGCCGGGGCGTCGTCATTGACATTGAGGCGCCACACTCCGGTCACCACGTCACCGCTCGTGACGGAGGCGGGTGTCCCTGGTGCCCACGAGCCCTCGATCTGATAGACCGGCGCCGCGGACGCCGGCGCAGCGAGGAACACCGTCGCCAGGGCGAGTGCCGTCGCCATCAGGATCGCGAGCCACCGCCACGGCGACCCCAGCCTCAGAGCGGGCCGGCCGACTCGTACATCCCGATATGCAGACACCGCGGCATCCCCTTCATCCTGCGTCGATCGTCAACGGGATCCGCTGAGACACCGATCGCGCCGGGCCGAATCTATCGGGACGGGAAAACGTGCGAGCAACTTTTCACCCCGGCCTTCACCCTCGTCGAGCACCCCGGGGCGGATACTGATCGCATGACGTCCGTCCGCCTCCGCCGCTGGTCCGAACCCGACGCGCCGCTCCTGGTCGGGGCGAACACCGCCGACATGACGGCGCACATCGCCGGGCCCGAGACGGACGAGCAGGTCGCCCGGCGCCACCGCAACTATCTGCGGTTCTGGGAGGAGGACACGGCGCACATGTTCGCCGTGCTCGACGGCGACGAGCCTGTGGGCGGCATCGGCTGGTGGCACATCGATCGGGACGGTGTCGCCGCGGCCGAGACCGGATGGTTCGTGCTCCCCCACGCGCAGGGCCGGGGAGTCGCGCGCGCGGCCGTGCTGCTCACGATCGAGGATGCGGCTGCGTCGCTGGCCGCCGGGACGGACCTGTACGCGTTCCCGTCGGTCACGAACCGGCCGTCGAACGCGCTGTGCGCGGGGACCGGATTCGAGCTGCGGGGCGAGGAGGACTTCCCGTTCCGTGGAGAGGTGCTCCACGTGAACGTGTGGGCGACGACCCTCGGTGAGCGGTAAGCGGGACGCGACTCCTACGAGCTGCCGCGCTCGTCCTCCTGATCGCCGAACGTGGGGAGGGCGAAGTCGGGCAGGGTGTTGAGGTCGGCGGTGAGGTCGCCGAGGTGCGCGACCGTTTCGGGGCTCAGGATCTCGGGCCATTCGATGTCGACGTCTTCGGTGACCATCTGGCTGGCCGGGCCGAGCAGGAGCCTCAGCTCGCGCAGTTCCCCGCTCGCATCGCGGCCCGGGAACTCGATGACGGCGGCCTGACTCGCGCCGGCGAGAGCGGCGCCGTAGTCGAGGATGGCGTCCGCGATCCTGTCGCCCGTGAAGATGGCCGTCCCGCCGTAGATGATCTTGCGCATGCGACGAATGTCCCCCGGTGCGGCGGCACATTCAAGGGGGTTGCGGGCCGAACTGTGCGGCCCTGTCCCCCTCAGCGGCGCCGGAGGTCGCCCGCGGCGGGGCAGTCGAACGGGTCGCGGGCGGCGAGGCCGACGCGGTTCAGGTACTCGATGACGATGGCGTACGACCGCACGAGACTCGTCTCGGTGTACGGGATGCCGTGGGTCGCGCAGTGCACGCGGGTCAGCTCCCGGGCCCGGGCCAGCGACGGGCGCGGCATGGACGGGAACAGGTGGTGCTCGACCTGGTGGTTGAGGCCGCCCATCAGCGCGTTCATCCACCAGCCGCCCTTGATGTTGCGGGAGGTGAGGACCTGCTTGCTGAGGAAGTCGACGCGGGATCCGGTCGGCAGCAGCGGCATGCCCTTGTGGTTCGGGGCGAACGACGCACCCATGTAGACGCCGAAGACGGCGAGCTGCACGCCGAGGAAGGCGAACGCCATCCCGAGCGGGAGGAAGAGGAAGACCAGGCCGAGGTACACGGTGAGGCGGACGGCGATGGCGGTGAGCTCCTGCGAGCGGCCGACGGTGGGCCGGCGCTCCATCAGCGAGCGGACCGAGGTGATGTGGAGGTTGACGCCCTCGAGCATCAGCAGCGGGAAGAAGAAGTACCCCTGGCGGCGCGTCATGGCGGCCATCAGGCCCTTCTGCTTGGCCGCGTCCTCCTCGGTGAAGGAGATCGTGTCGAACTCGATGTCGGGGTCTTTGCCGACGGTGTTCGGGTTGGCGTGGTGCCGGGTGTGCTTCGTCATCCACCACTGGTAGCTCATGCCGACCATCCAGGTGGCGAGGAAGCGGCCCACGCGGTCGTTGACCGGGCCGGACGCGAAGATCTGGCGATGCGAGGCCTCGTGGGCGAGGAACGCGAACTGCGTGAAGATGATGCCCAGCGCGCCGGCGATCAGGAGCTGGAACCAGGAGTCGCCCAGCAGGACGAAGCCGGCGATCGCTCCGCCGAGGCCCGCGGTGAGGAGGGCGAAGACGAGGATGTAGAAGCCGCGGCGGCGCTCGAGGAGCCCCTGCGAGCGGATCTGTCCGAGCAGTTCGTTGTACGTGCTCGTGACGGGCTGGCGGCCCTCGGGACGGACCTTGGTGCGCTGCACCGGTCCGAGAGTGGATACGGTCATCGTCTGCCTCCGCTGGTGTCGATGCGACTTCTCAGCCGAGGTATGGACGAAACGCCCTAGATGTTGGTAACGCTACGCGGCGTAGCTGGAGATTGGCGGCGAAGACGCCCCGTGTTGCACGGGGCGTCTTCGACCGATCAAGCGGGTCGGATGTTCGACGCCTGCGGGCCCTTGGCGCCCTGCTCGACGTCGTACTCGACCTTCTGGTTCTCGTCGAGGTTGCGGTATCCGCCGGTCGCGGCGATCGCGCTGTAGTGGGCGAAGACGTCGGCGCTCCCGTCATCCGGGGCGATGAAGCCGAAGCCCTTTTCCGAGTTGAACCATTTGACGGTGCCTGTAGCCATCGTCTCTCTCTTTCGTGATGGGGAACCGTGTGAACGATTCCGTCCCCCGCGCCGAATGTGACGTGGGCGTGTGTGGGTGCTCGGGATCGAGCACGCGTCGGCGGAAATGAAGTGCCGGGTGGGTGTGAACAGGAGGTCCTGCGCGGCCTCGACCGTGGCGGCGATGCCGACGGCTCTGGACTGCTCGTCGAGGACGGCGAATCCGTCGAGGACGCGGTGGGCCATTCCGGCGTATTCGCCGGCACGAGTGGCCACCCAGACGTCGTCGTCGGCTTGTCGCCAGGAGGTCGCGACGGGTGTCGCGTGTTCGAGAATGCTTGTGATGGTGTTCCTTCGGCGCCTGGTCGGCGCACTGTGTGCGGATGGTGACGGCCGGCTCAGCAGAGGGGCTGCGTCACGTCGGGGATGAGTAGAGGGGGCTGCTTCGGAGAGAGTCAGCGCGAGGAGGGCGGGTTTCGGCGCGATTCGCCGGCACCGCTGGTCGAGCGGCCGGATTGTCCCGGCTCGAGGTACTACCAGTGGGAGCACATCGCTGTGCGGACGAGCCCCAGCATACACGGATGGGCTGGGCGCCCCGTTCAGAGCCGCCGGATGGTGAGCGACTGCTCCGCGAAACCGACCGCGCCGTCGCGGTCGTGGAGCACCGAACGGGTGACGCCGAGCCCGGTCGCCCCGAACACGACCTCCGTGTCCAGGCCCAGCCACTCGCCGGACGGTTCGCGGTGCAGGTGGAGGGTCAGGTCGACGTTGGGGAACATCCACTCGGTCGGGTGCCGGCGGACGGCGACCCCGTTGGCCGTGTCGACGAGCGCGATCCAGGAGGCGACGGGCTCGACCTCGACACCGGCGACCAGTTCGCGCGACGTCGACAGCCAGACCGTCGCCCGCCCGGGCTCCGGCGGCCGGATCGCCCGGGCGTCGAGCGAGGCGACGTAGCCGCCGCGCCACACGTCGGTCATCGGCCAGCTCGGGGCCGACTCCGGCACCGGGAGGGGCTCCGGCGCGCCGCCCGCCACCTCGGCGGTGTCGAACGAGGAGAGCAGCCAGGCCCGCGCCTTCACGGCGGCGCGCCCGCGGATGACGGCCGTCGCCTCCACCAGCTCGATCGTGCGGCCGGGCCGGATCGTCTCGACCGAGACCTCCACCGGTTCGGAGGCGAGGAAGCCCAAGATGTCGTAGCTGATCCGCCCGAGCTGCAGCGCCGGCCCCGGCCGCTCGGCGGCGTGGCGCAGGATCTCGTGGGCGATCAGGCCGCCCAGCGGGCTGAAGTGGATCTCGTCATCGGCCCACGCACCCCCGGCCTCGGAGGTCGGGGTGAAGGTGTGCTCGCCCGTCTGCAGGAAATATGCCGTCGTCGCCATGTCCCCAGACTATGTCGCCCAGCACGGGAGCCCGGCACGAGGCCGGGCTCCCGCTGCTAGGTGGCGTTTTCACACCGGGCCGAGGGTACGACGCGGGCGGTCGGGTGCGCACGGGGTTGACAGGGTGCGCGTGGAGGGTTGCGGCGCGCGTCCGACCTCCGCCCTTCCCACCCCTCAGAGCACGTCGTACATCAGATGGGTCGCCGTCGTCGAGACGATCACCGACCGCTGGACGAGGGCGCGCGTCGGGCCTGCGGTGAAGAGCGGCGTGCCCGACCCCAGGATCATCGGCGAGAGATGCAGGGAGAGGGTGTCGACCAGTCCGGCGGCGAGCGCCGAGCCGATGAGGGCGCCGCCGCCCATGAGGACGACGTCGAGATCTGCTCCCCGAGCCGTGGACGCGGCTTCGGCGCGCTCGCGGGCGGTCTCGACCGCATCCACGAGACCGGTCGTGACGAACGTCCAGTCGAGGCCGGTCAGGCGCACGGAGGCGGGGCGCTCGGACGTGAGGACGACGAACGGAGGCTTGCCGACCTCGCCCGCGCCGTAGCCCACCTCGTCGTTCCAGCCGCCGGGGCCGTCGACGACGTCGAAGAGGTTGCGTCCCATCACGACCGCGCCCGAGCGCACCATCCCCTCCTGGAGCTGGCGTTGATCGTCGGGGTCGTCGGAGAACGCCCAGTTGTGCAGAGGCCGCCCACCGGTGCCGAGCCCGTTCTCCGGGCCGGCGTCCGGTCCGGTCACGAAGCCGTCCAGGGAGATGGTGATGTCGGCGACGACGCGGGTCATGACGCCACCGCCGTCGCGAGCAGCTCGTCGAGCTTCTCGTAGCCCTCGGTCACGCCGTACTCCATGCCTTCGGCGATCATCCCCTCCAGCGCCTCCTTCGAGGTGAAGACGGAACGGCCGACCAGGCGGGAGCGACCGCCCGGGAGCGATTCGAAGCGCAGGCGGTCGAGGCTCACCTCGCCGGGTGCGCCGAGGTACTCGAACGTCTGGATGATCAGCTCGTTCTCGACCACGCTGTGGATGACGCCGCGGAACCCGTACGTGTTTCCCTCGGGGTCGGTCTGCTCGAAGCCGTAGACACCTCCCGTGCGGAAGTCCCAGTCGGTGATGATGCTGTCGAGCGCGCGCGGACCGACCCACTGCACGTACAGGTCTGGATCCGCGTGGGCGCGGAAGAGGGCTTCGACGGGGGCGTCGAATTCGCGGGTGAGATCGGCGTACGACGTGCCCGGGACGACGTCGATGACGACAGGGTTGCTCATGACTCCTTCTCCTTCGTTGGGTGCTGCAGTGCCTTCGAGTGCTCGGCCGTGTGGGGCTCGAACACGGCGTCGAGGCGCCGGTAGCGGGCCTCGGCTTCGAGCCGGTAGCGGTCGATCCACGAGGTGAGGCGCTCCAGCGCCGCGGCGTCGAGGTGGACGGGGCGGCGCTGCGCTTCGCGCGTGCGCCACACGAGCCCGGCCGACTCCAGCACACCGATGTGCTTCGACACCGCCTGCAAGGTGATGTCGAAGGGCTCGGCGAGCTCGCCGACCGTGGCGGGCCCCCGGCTCAGGCGCGCGACCATCGCGCGCCGCACCGGATCGGCGAGCGCGGCGAAGGCGGCGTCCAGAGGGTCGTTCTCGTTGTGATCAACCATTTGCTTTATCAACCTTTCGGTTGAGTAAAGAGTACGTCGCGCGCAACGACGCGTCAAGGGCGTGAAATCGCATTGACGGCGGGGGGCGAGGAGTCTAAGATTTCTATATCAGCCCTTGCCGTTGACCGCCCGACTGATCGTGGGTAGGCCGATGACAAGGGCGTTCTTCGTGCTGGGGGGCTTGTGAAGTATCGTTCGAACGCTTTGACACCGATCACCGGTCACGCCGAGTCCGCACCGGTCCCCGTACGCGCGGAGCAGGTCACAGCCATCCTCGTGGACGGCGGGTTCTACCGCCGCCGGGCCGCTCGTCTGTTCGGCCACAAGGAGCCAGAGGAGCGAGCGGATGAGCTACTCGAGTACAGCCGGCGCCATATCCGCAAGGCGAAATCCCGGCTCTACCGCATCTTCTACTACGACTGCCCACCCTCAGAGAAAGTCGTGTTTCACCCCCTCACGCGCACGTCGATCAATCTCGGCAAGACAGCCGATCACGACTGGATGGTCGACTTCCACAAAGCCTTGACCAAGCGACGCAAAGTGGCACTGCGGAGAGGCGAGCTATTGGAGACCCAGTCGGGCTACCGCCTTCGGCCCGAGAAGCTGAAGAAGCTGCTCGCGGGTTCGGTCGCGTTGAGCGACCTTACGGAGTCTGATTTCACGCTCGACATCACTCAGAAGGGCGTCGACATGCGGCTAGGCCTCGACATCGCCACACTGGCCTCCAACCAGCACGTCAACCAGATCATCATGATCGCGGGCGACAGCGACTTCGTTCCTGCGGCGAAGTACGCCCGTCGGGCCGGCATCGACTTCGTCCTCGATCCCCTCTGGGCTCCGATCTCCGATTCCCTCCACGAGCACATCGACGGATTGTGGGAATGCGTCAGCCCGGAGCCGAGGAATGTCGAAGATCCTCTCCATGTCGATAACCGAGCACGACGCGAGCCACCCGGCCGGGACGCCCAGCACGAGGAACGAGTCGACGACCTGATGTGATCGCCCCGCTGCCCGGACTAGACCCGCCCGACCCACTCCAGCAACCCGCGGTTGAAGGCCTTCGGCTGCTCGATGTTGGCGGCGTGGCCGTCTTTGCGGATGACGGCAGAGCTGCCCCGCGGCGTGAGGGCCGCCGACGCGGCGGCGTGGGTGCTCGGCCAGAACTCGCTCTCAGCGCCGGCGACGAAGAGCACGGGGACGGTCGTCGCTGCGATGGCCGGGCGCCAGTCGGCGGTGGCGTGGTCGTGCAGGAGGGTGAGCTCGCCGGGCGTGAGGGTGCGGCCGCCGCCGCCCTTCATCGCGGTGAGGAGGCGGACCAGGCGCATCCCGCGCCGGGCCAGGGGCGTGCCGTGGCCGGTGGCCGGGATGCCCTCCGCGAAGTGGGTGTCGCGGTTGGCGTCGTCGTAGCCGTAGAAGCCGTGCGGCCAGTCGGCGGAGTTGAGCATCTTCGGGGTCTGGTCGACGATGGCGACGGCGCTCACGCGGCCCTCGCCGTGCTGCGAGAGGTACGACCAGATGGTGTTGCCACCCATCGACCCGCCGACGAGGACCGCAGCGCGCAGGTCGAGTGCGTCGAGGACGTTCGCCAGGTCTTGTCCGCGGCGCGCCATGTCCACTCCGGTGGCGGGGCGCTCGGCGAGCCCGTGCCCGCGGAGGTCGACGGTGAGCACGCGGTGGCCCGCCGCGGCGAGCGCCGGCACCTGGTAGAGCCAGCTGGCGGCGGACGCTTTGAAGCCGGCGAGGAGGACGACGGGGCGCCCGGCCGGGTCGCCGTGCTCGGTGTAGTCGAGGCGGACGCCGTCGTCGGCGGTGAGGGAGGTCATGGGGTCACCCTTCGGCAGACACGGGCTCGGTGGCGGGCACGACGGGGAACGCCTTGCCCGGGTTCAGGATGCCGTGCGGGTCGAGGGCGTCCTTGACGGCGCGGTGCATCCGCAGCACCGTGGGGCTCAGCTCGGCGGCGGCTCCCGGCAGCTTGAGCAGGCCGACGCCGTGCTCGCCGGTGACGGTGCCCCCGAGTTCGCGGCACGCGTCGACGATGCGGGTGAAGGCGGCCTCGGCGCGGTCCTTGGCGGCGGCATCCCCCTCCGGCGCGATGATCAGCGGGTGGAGGTTGCCGTCGCCGGCGTGCGCGATGTTGGCGATCACGACCTCGGCCTCGGCGGCGATCCGCTCGATGCGGGCGAGCATCTCCGGGACGGCGGAGCGCGGCACGCAGACGTCCTCCGTGAGAACGGGCCCGAGCCGCTCGAGCGAGGGATAGGCGAGCCGGCGGGCGAGGAACAGCCGCGCGACGTCGTCGGGGTCGGTGGCGCGCTCCACCCCGGTGCCGCCCGCCTCGGCGAAGAGCCCGGCGATGCCGTCGGCGAGCTCCTCCCCGGCCGCGCCCACCTCGTCGACCGCGGCGAGCAGCAGGACGTCCGCCTGCTCGGGCAGCGTCCAGCCCTGCCATTCGGCGACGGTGTGCAGGCACATCCGGTCGATCAGCTCCAGGGCCGACGGGACGATCCCCGCGGCCGAGACCGCGGCCACGGCTCGGCCCGCAGCGGTCAGCGACGGGAAGTAGCCGATGATCGCGCGCTCCTCGCGGCCGCCCAGCGGCCGCAGCGTGACGGTGACGTCCACGACGATCCCGAGCGTGCCCTCCGACCCCACCATCAGCGCGGTGAGGTCGTAGCCGGTGACGCCCTTCGCGGTGGTGCGGCCGAGCTTCGCGACGCTGCCGTCGGCCAGGACGACGGTGAGGCCGATCACGTAGTCGCGGGTGACGCCGTACTTGACGCAGCAGAGGCCGCCCGCGTTGGTGGCGACGTTGCCGCCGATCGTGCTGATCGACATGCTCGCCGGGTCGGGCGGGTACCAGAGACCGTGGGCGGCGACCCGCTGCCGGAGGTCGTCGTTGATGACGCCGGCCTGCACCACCGCGTAGCGCTCGTCGGTGTTCACCTCGAGCACGGCGGTCATCCGCTCCAGGGACAGCACGATGCAGCCCGCCGTCGCGTTCGCGCCGCCCGAGAGCCCGCTGCCCGCACCGCGCGGGACGACCGGGACGCCGAGGCGCGCGGCGACCCGCACCGCCGCGACGACGTCGTCCACCGAGCCGGCCAGGACGACGGCAGCCGGCTCGCCGAACGCGGCCCACTCGGCGTCGTCGTGGCTGTACCGCAGCAGTGCCTCCGCATCCGTGAACAGGGCTTCGGGAGGGAGGACCTCGCGCAGGGCGGAGACGACATCGTTCATATGTCCGCATGGTATCCCGCGCACCTTCACGCCATACTGACCCCATGAGTCAGACCGGGTCCCGCACGGGAGAGAACGCGTTCGTCACCTTCCTGAAGCGCCGATGGCTCGCCATCGTGCTCGTGGTGCTGCTCGTGGTCGTCGCGATCCAGAACGCGGTCGGGGCGGACACGGCGACGATCTTCGTGCTCTGGGGGCAGCTGAAGATGCCCACCTGGGCGCTCGTCCTCATCGTCTTCGTGGTCGGCGCGATCGCGGGCTGGATCATGGCGCGCAACCGGGCGGCGCGCAAGCGTCGCTGAGCCGGGCCTGCCGCGCCCGGTTGACGCGCACCCCGGGCGGGGGTTCGGTGGGGACATGGTCGCACTCATCATCATCCTGCTTGTCATCTGGGCCGTGCTCGCGGTGCTCGGCTTCGCCATCAAGGGCCTGCTGTGGCTCGCGATCCTCGCGCTGGTCTTCTTCGTGATCACCGCGATCATCGGCTGGCTGCGGCGCAGCGCCAACCGCTCCTGACTCCCCGGCACCGCCGGATTGAGATCCGGCGGTGCTGAATCGCATCGCACTGCGCTGTTGGACATCCCTCCGCCGACCCGCGAATCTGGAACCATGGCCTACGAACCCGCCCCGAACCGCTACGACAGCATGCTCTACCGCCGCACCGGACGCAGCGGCCTCGACCTCCCCGCGCTCTCGCTCGGGCTCTGGCAGAACTTCGGCGACGACCGGCCGATCGAGACGCAGCGCGCGATCGTCCGGCGCGCGTTCGACCTGGGCATCACGCACTTCGACCTGGCGAACAACTACGGACCGCCCTACGGCGCGGCCGAGATCAACTTCGGCCGCATCCTGCGCGAGGATCTGGCCCCCTACCGCGACGAGCTCATCGTGTCGTCGAAGGCCGGCTGGGACATGTGGCCCGGCCCGTACGGCCAGGGCGGCGGGAGCCGCAAGTACGTGCTCGCGAGCCTCGACCAGTCGCTCACCCGGCTCGGCCTGGACTACGTCGACATCTTCTACTCGCACCGGCCCGACCCCTCCACGCCGCTCGAGGAGACGATGCAGGCGCTCGACACCGCGGTCCGGAGCGGCAAGGCGCTGTACGTCGGCATCTCCTCCTACGGCGCCGACGAGACCCGCCGCGCCGCCGAGATCCTGCGCGAGCTCGGGACGCCGCTGCTCATCCACCAGCCGTCGTACTCGATGCTGAACCGCTGGATCGAGACCGAGGGGCTGCTCGACGCGACCGGCGACCTCGGCGTCGGCGTCATCGGCTTCACCGCGCTCGCCCAGGGGATGCTGACCGACAAGTACTTGAACGGTGTGCCGGAGGGCTCCCGCGGCGCGGCCGGCGGCTCGTTCGACGAGAGCTGGCTCACCGACGAGGCGATCGGCCACCTCCGTGCTCTCAACGAGATCGCCGGCGCCCGCGGGCAGACGCTCGCCCAGCTCGCGCTGGCCTGGGCGCTGCGCGACGAGCGCGTCACGTCCCTCGTGACCGGCGCCAGCAGCGTCCACCAGCTGGAGCAGAACGTCGCCGCGCTCGACCGCCTCGACTTCACCGCGGACGAGCTCGCGGCCATCGACGAGCACGCCGTCGACGCCGGCGTGGACCTGTGGGCGGGAGCCCGGCGCGGGGAGGTCTGACCGCCGCGCACCGGAACCGTTCAGGCGGCCATGTGCAGAATGTCACGTGTGAGCACGCGCATCCTGTTCCCGGCCGATACTCGATGTTCTCTGATTGACTGCTCGCAGTTCTCTTCCGAGCGTTAGAGTCCGGGGGCAGTGGACATGACCGCGATCATCGAGACCGAACGGCGCACGGGCGCCGAGCCGCTGGCAGCGGTGCGCCCGTGGACGATCGCGGTCGCCTTCGGCCTGGTCGCCACGGCGGTGAGCGCCGCCGGCAGCTGGATCCCCTCGCTCTGGGGAGACGAGGCGGCGAGCGTGATGTCGGCCGAGCGCCCGGTCGGCAGCCTGATGACCATGCTCTTCCACGTGGACGCGGTGCACGGGTTCTACTACCTCGGCCTGCACGGCTGGATCCGGCTGGTCGGCGACAGCCCGTTCGCCATCCGGTTCCCGAGCGCCGTCGCGATCGGCTTCGCGGTCGCCGCGATCACCCTCCTGGCCGGGCGCCGAGGCGGGCCGACCGCGGCGATCGCGGCCGGGATCGTCGGCACGGTGCTCCCCCGCATGACCTACGCGGGCGAGGAGGCGCGCTCCTTCGCGTTCAGCGCCGCCGCGGCCGCCTGGCTCACCCTGCTCTTCGTCTGGCTGGTCGACGGCCGCGGCCGCACCGCACCCGCGAACGTGCGGCGCACCTGCTGGGTGCTCTACGCGACGGGCATGGCGGTCGCCTCGTACCTGTTCCTCTACATGGTCACGCTCGCGCTCGGCCACCTGGCCGTCCTGCTCCTGAGCCGGGCGTCGCGGCGGACCCTGGTCTCCTGGTCGCTCGCGATGGGCGGCACGGCGCTGGCCATCGCGCCGATCGCGCTGCTGGCGTTCTTCGAGCGCAGCCAGATCAGCTACCTCGGGTCGCAGCCGCTCGACCCCAGCACCCTGCTCTACGCGCCGTGGTTCAGCACGCCGTGGGTCGCGATCGTCGCGTGGGCGCTCATCCTCGTCGCCGTCGTCTCCAGCGTCGTCGGCTGGCGCCGCGCCGGGCTGCGCCTGCGGACCGGCGTGCCGGTGACGACCACGACCGTCGCGTTCTGCTGGCTGATCGTCCCGACCGGCGCGCTGCTGCTCGTGAACATTGCCTTCCCCCTCTACACGGCGCGCTACTCCACGTTCGCCGCTCCGGCCGCCGCGCTGCTCGTCGCCGAGGGGATCCTGGTGCTCGGCCGCCGGCTCGCGCGCGGCGACGCCCGCCGCGCCGCCGTCCTCAGCGGGGTGGGACTGCTCGGGTTCATCGCCGTGTGCGCGCCCGTCTACCTGCTCCAGCGCGGGCCGTACGCCAAGAACAACAGCGACTGGTCCGAGGTGAGCGCCGCGGTCGGATCCATCGCGAAGCCGGGCGACGCGGTCGTGTTCGACGAGTCGACCAAGCCCTCCCAGCGACCGCGTCTCGCGATGCGCACCTACCCGGCCGGGTTCGCGAACGTGCGCGACGTGACGCTCGAGACGCCCTACTACGACAACATCGGCTGGGCGGACCGGGTCTACGGCGTGCAGCGCGCGGGCGAGCTGGGCCGCTTCGACGACGTCGACCGGGTGTGGCTGGTCGAGAACGACGTCGACGGCAACCTGAAGGACTACGGCCGCGAAGCGCTGAACGAACTGGGCTTCGAGGCGACCGGCCGCATCGTGTCGACCCACCGCACGGCCATCATCGAGCTCACCCGCTGACCTGCCGCCCCGGCGCGCCCGACGACCTCTAGGCTCGGTGGCATGCGGGCATCCGACACCCACTCCGACGCCGACGGCGACGCCGGCCTCCTCGCCGCCGAGCGCCCCGCCCTCCTGCGCGCCTCGTCCGTGGAGTCCGTCGCGCTCGGCGTCGGCACACTGGCGTTCGTCCTCGTCGGGGTCGTCGCCCTGATCGTCTTCGGCGGCCGCCACCTGTCCATCTCGGGCGCCGGCTCGATCGGGGAGTTCGCGGCCGTCGCGGGCGGCATCGTCGCGCTGCTCGCCTACGCCGGTGGACGGGTGGCCGCGTGGCGCATCCCCTGGTTCGGCTCGGCTCCGGCCGGAGCGCGGTCGCGGATGGACGTCGCGGTCGAGGTGTTCGACACCGTCGCGATCGCCGTGGCCCACGCCATCGTCGTGCTGCTCCTGTGGGCCGTGCTGGGCTTCGTCCTCGCCCGCAGCTTCCAGGACGCGTTCGTCTTCTCGTTCCCCGGCTCGCTGCTCGTCGCCACGGCCGCTGCGGTCAGCGCGTACTACGTCTTCCTGTCGGCGGCGAAGATGAACCCGCTGCTGCTCTCCACCGTGCTCGCGGTCTTCCTCGTGCTGGGAGCGCTGACGAGCATGATCACCGCCTCCGACCCGCACTGGTGGAAGCAGAACCTCAGCGCGCTCGGCATGACCGACGACATCTCCGGGATGACGTTCAACCTCACCGTCATCGTCGCGGGCGTGCTCGTGACCGCGATCGCCCGGTACGCGACCGCCTCCTCCGGCACCGACGGCCGGGCTCCGGCCCGGGGCGAGCTGCGCGTGCGGACCGCCCTGATCGTGATCGGCGTCCTGCTCGCCTGCGTCGGACTCTTCCCTGTGAACGAGTTCCTCCTCGTCCACAACACCGTCGCCACCGGCATGGTGATCGTGTTCTGCGCGCTCGCGATCGGGCTGCGCTGGCTCCTGCCCGCGCTGCCCCGCGCCTTCGTCGTGCTCGGCTGGGCGTTCCTCGCCGTGATCGCGCTCGTCGCCGTGCTCTTCGCGATCGGGGACTACAACCTGACCGCGGTCGAGCTGGTGGCCGCCGTGCTGATCTTCAGCTGGATCATCGTCTTCCTGCGCATCACGACGGCAACGACCGCGGACGCGGCGGCACGGAGCCTCCCCCGCTGACCCTCGGACGCGCGGACCGTCGGCGGTCGCGGGTACGCTTGCCCGCATGTGCGGCAGGTTCGCGATGGACGACAGGGTCAACGCCGAGATCACCGAGTTCGTGGAGCGCACCGGGAGGCGGCCGGAGGACTGGCGCGCCGACTGGGAGGAGGCGTACAACATCGCCCCCACCGAAGACGTCCCGGTGCTGATCGACTCCGCGAAGGACAGGGAGCTGCGGTTCGAGCGCGCCCACTGGTCTCTCGTGCCGGGCTGGTCGAAGGAGCTCAAGCTGAAGTTCCCGACTTTCAACGCCCGGGCCGAGGGGATCGTCGAGAAGTCGACCTGGCGCAAGCCGGTGCAGTCGCACCGGGCGATCGTGCTCGCGCGCGGTTACTACGAGTGGCAGGGCGAGAAGGGGCACAAGACCCCGTACTTCATCCGCTACCCCGACGACCAGCTGATGGGCTTCGCCGGCCTCTACTCCTGGTGGCGCGATCATTCGAAGGCCGAGGACGACCCGGACCGGTGGGTGCTGACCGCCACGATCCTGACCTCCGACGCCGTGCAGACGCTGGCCGACATCCACGACCGCAACCCGGTGATCCTGCCCGAGGAGCTGTGGCTGCACTGGATCGACCCGTCGATCGTCGGCGACCAGGCGCTCGTCGATGAGGCGGTCGCCGCGGGCGTGGCGGAGGCCCAGACCCTGCGATTCGACCGGATCGCGTCGTTCTCGACGAAGGACGACGGGCCGCAGCTGATCCAGCCTCTGGGGTAGTATTCAGGAGTCGAGAAATCCTCACCCCCCGAAAGCGGGTGACGCGAGTCTGTGAAAACGATGTATTCTCACTTTTGTGAATAGGTGAGGAACAGTCACTTTACGGCACCTGAACGACCCGAAGTTGCACCCGGGCGCCGGCTTCCCATCGGTTCGCACTACCCGAAGAAGAAGCACCCTACCCGCAGGGGACCGACCGTGTACCCGATTCCGCCATGCCGAGCGCTTCCCGCGTTCACCCCCCTCCGCCCCGGGGGCGCGCGACGTGCGCGGACCCACGGGCGGCCCCTCCGGACCGGAGTCGGCGGTGGTGATGCCGTTCGAGACCGCGGCTACCCCCACACCACCGCCGGCTCCCTGCTTCGGCGCCACGGAGCCGGGGAGGCAGTGGCATGACCGTCGTCAGGCCGCGCCTCGCGGGCCACGGCGCGACCGCCGAGGGCGTCGCACGGCACACCCTCCCGCTGAGCTCCGAGCGCTCGTGGGCCCGGTTCTACCGCTACCGCCTGCTGGCCAGCGACACGGCGATCATCCTCGCCACGACGATCGGTGCGATCTTCCTGCGCTTCGGCTTCGACGACGCGGACGTGCCGGCGTCCGGACTGCACGTCGACTACATCTACCTCTCCCTCATCATCGCGGGCACCTGGCTCTTCGCCCTGGCGACCTATCACACCCGCGACGCGCGGGTGGTCGGCGTCGGCGTGAGCGAGTACCGGCGGGTGGTGGCGGCGACGGCGACGACGTTCGGGCTGTTGGCGATCTTCTTCCTCGTCGCGAAGGTCGACATCGCGCGCGGCTACTTCATCGTCGCCCTCCCGGTCGGGATGACGGGCGTCCTGTTCACCCGCTGGCTGTGGCGGCGCTGGCTGATCCGCCAGCGGACCTTCGACCACTATCTGTCGCGCGCCCTCGTCGTCGGCCGGTTCGACGACGTCGACTACGTCGTGCGGCAGATCCACCAGAAGTCGGGAGCGGCCTACAACGTCGTGGGTGCCGCTCTCGACACCGGCAAGCGCAAGGGCGCCAAGAAGGATGCGGAGCTGAGCCGCCGCATCTCGTCGCCCGAGCGCGAGGTCCCGATCGTGTCCGATCTGGACGGGGTGTCGGCGGCCGCGGCGCGGCTCGGTGCCGACACCGTGATCGTCGCGGGGCCCGCCGTCAGCGGTGGCGGGTTCGTCCGCAAGCTCGCCTGGCAGCTCGAGGGGACGGCGACGGAGCTGGTGCTCGCCTCGCCGCTGACCGACGTGGCCGGCCCGCGCATCCACTTCCGTCCGGTCGAGGGGCTCCCCCTCATCCACGTGGAGATCCCGCAGTTCGAGGGCGGCAAGCACGTGCTCAAGCGCGCGTTCGACTTCTTCGTCGCCGGGATCGCGCTCCTGATCCTGTCGCCGCTGTTCCTGATCGTGGCGGTCGCGGTGCGGCTCGACGACCACGGCCCCGTGATCTTCAGCCAGGAGCGCGTCGGCCGCAACGGCGAGACCTTCCGGATGTTCAAGTTCCGGTCGATGGTGCTGGACGCGGAGGCGCGCCTGGCGTCCCTCCAGGCGGCCAACGAGGGCCAGGGCCTGCTGTTCAAGATGCACGACGACCCCCGCGTGACGAAGATCGGGCGCATCCTGCGCAAGTACTCGCTCGACGAGCTGCCCCAGCTGGTCAACGTCTTCCTCGGCGACATGAGCCTCGTCGGCCCGCGTCCGCCGCTGCGCTCCGAGGTCGCGGGCTACGCGAACCACGTGCACCGCCGCCTCTACATCAAGCCGGGACTGACCGGGATGTGGCAGGTGAACGGGCGGTCCGACCTCTCCTGGGAGGAGAGCGTGCGGCTCGATCTCTACTACGTCGAGAACTGGTCGCTCACCGGCGACCTCGTGATCATGTGGCGGACCGTCAAGGTGCTGACGCATCCGGTGGGGGCGTACTGATGTCGGCCGGAACGGCGGCGCCGGGCGCCGGAGGCCGCAGTCACCGCGCCATCGTCGCCCAGCTCTCGTCCGCGCAGAAGGTGCGGACCCGCGGGGCGCCCGGCTACTCCATCTACGTGAACCGGCCGATCGGCCGCCACCTCGCCGCGTTCGCGTTCCGCGCCGGGCTCACCCCGAACGCCGTGACCGCGATCAGCGCGTGCTTCACGTTCGCGGGCATCGTCCTGCTCGCGACCGCCGCCCCCCAGTGGTGGACCGGCCTGCTGGTCTGGCTGGCGCTGGCCGTCGGCTACGCGTTCGACTCCGCGGACGGCCAGCTCGCGCGACTGCGCGGCGGAGGGTCGCTCTCGGGCGAATGGCTGGATCACGTCGTGGACGCCACGAAGATCGCGAGCCTGCACCTGGCGGTGCTCATCATGTTCTTCCGCTGGTACCCGATCCCCGCCGGCGCCCTGCTCATCCCGATCGGCTACAGCGTCGTCGCGACCGTGGTGTTCTTCACGATCATCCTGAACGAGCAGCTCAAGCGCTCCCGCGGCTGGACGCCCGCCGCGAGCGCCGGCAGCGATGCCGGACGCAGCACGCCCGTGCGCGCGCTCGCAGCGCTGCCGATGGACTACGGGTTCCTCTGCCTCGCGTTCGTGCTGGCCGGCTGGCCGCTCGTCTTCTTCTGGGTCTACACGGCGTTCTTCGCGGCGAACGCGCTGTACCTGGTCGTGGCCCTGCGCAAGTGGTTCCGCGATCTGGAGGCCCTCGATGCACGCACCCGCTGAACGCCGGCCGCTCGCGCTCGTCGCGAATCCGTCCGGCGATCTGTACGGCTCCGACCTGCAGCTGCTCGAGAGCGTCCAGGCGCTCGTCGAGGACGGCTTCGACGTGCTTGCGGTGCTCGGCGCCGAGGGGCCGCTCGCGGAGCGGCTGAAGGGGCGCGGCGCGGACGTGATGATCCATCCGTTCCCGGTGCTCCGCCGTGCGGACGCGTCCGTCGGCGGCGTCGTGTCGCTCGGCTGGCGCGGCGTGCGCTCCATCGGCTGGCTGCGCGCCCTGATCCGTTCGCTCGCCCCGGACGTCGTCTACGTCAACACGGTCACGCTGCCCTGGTGGATCGTCGCGGCCCGGCAGGCGAAGGTGCCCGTCGTGTGCCACGTCCACGAGGCGGAGACGACGGACGGCCGGCTCGTGCGGTTCGCGCTCAACGCCCCGCTGCTGCTGGCGAACCGGATCATCTCGATCAGCCGTGCGTCGACGGAGGCGCTGACCGCGGCCGTGCCCCGGCTCGGCCGGCGGACGGTCCCGGTCTACAACGGCGTGACCGAGCCGCCCGCCGAGCCCGCGCCCGTGCGGCCCCACGACGGTCCGGTCACGCTCAGCGTCGTCGCCCGCCTGTCCCCGCGCAAGGCGCCGGATGTCGCTCTGGAGGCGGCCGCTCTGCTGCGCGCCCGCGGCCGAGACGTGCGCCTCGAGCTGGTGGGCACCCCCTTCGACGGCTACGAGTGGTACGAGCAGCAGCTGCGCGAGCGCGCGGACCGACCGGATCTGCGCGGGCACGTGTCCTTCCCCGGCTACGTCTCGCCGATCTGGCCGGCGCTGGAGCGCGCGGACATCGTCCTCGCCCCCTCGCTGCGGGAGCCGTTCGGCAACGCGGTGGTGGAGGCGCAGTTCGCCCGCCGCCCCGTGGTCGCCGCGGCGGCGCTCGGGCATCTCGAGTCGATCGAGGACGGCGTGACCGGCCTGCTGGTCGAGCCCGCCGACCCCCGGGCGATGGCGGACGCCGTGGAGGCGCTGCTCGACTCCCCGGAGCTCGCTCACCGGCTGGCCGAGGACGCACGCGCCTCCGCCCTGCAGCGCTTCACACTGGGCCGCTACCGCACCGAGATCGCCGCCGCGGTGCGGGGGGCCGTCCGCACCCGCGAGCACCGCCGCCGGTCAGGCGACGCGAGCCGGGAAGTACTCGTCCACTAGCGCCTTCGTCGAGGCGAGGTGCGCCCGGGTCGAGGCGCCGAACACGATCGACTCCACGTTCGGCTGCGCGGCGAGCCACTCGATCGCCTCGCGCGGCGGGATGGCGCCCGAGGCGAAGACGCTCATGGCGACGGCGCGGAACGGGCGCTCGTCGAGGACGCGCCGGTAGGCCTCCACGCCGCCGGACATCCGGAAGCCGATCTTGTTGATGTTGGAGCACACCAGCGGGTTCTCGATGCCCTGGTCGGCGAGCACGTCGAGGCACAGCGGCAGATTCATCGTGATGAAGCCGGGCTCGGCGCCGTAGCGGGACCGGACATGCTCGGCGAACACCCCGAAGGCGTCGCGGAAGCCGAGACCGAGCAGGAGGTCGACGACCACGTTCTGCAGCCAGACGACGGGGGTGCGCGTCCCGCGGAACATGGCCAGCTCGGCGTCGACGAGCAGGGTGATGATGCCCTCGATGTCCTTGCGGGCGAGCGCCCGGCCGCCGCGCAGCGTCGCGTTCACGATGCCCTCCTCGGGCAGGAACCGGCGGATCGCGCCCAGCATGCCGGACTCGGTGACCGCGTCGGCGTACTTGTGCGCGTAGGGCATGCTCGGCAGGAAGGCGAAGTCCGCGTAGCGGGCCGGCTCGGCGCGGACCCGGTCGGCGACCTCGGCGATGCGATCGTGGGTCGTGCACATGAAGGTCGTGATGCCCTCGTCGTACGCGGCGTCGATCACCTCCATGATCGCGTCGACGTGCTGGAAGCGCATGGCCTGCGCCCGCGCCTTCTCCTCGGACATGTGGTTGACGCCGAAGAACTGGTTGTCGCCGAGCAGCAGCCGGTCGAGCACGGCGGGCGCGGCGGACGCGGGCGCGGGGGCTGCGACCGGGCGGTCTCCTTGAGCGGAGGTGGTCATCGTCTTCTCCAAGTGAAGCGGGGGCGGCGCGCGGGCGGGGAGGCGGGCGCGGGGCGGGAGCCGTCGCCGGCGGTGATCCGGGGCGCGCTCGCGTCCGCGGTGAGCAGGGCGAGCGCGCGGTCGGTCGCCCGGGCGCTCGCGAACGAGTTGAGGCCGTCCGTCCTGCGGGTGAGCACGCTCTGGACGAAGTAGTCGAGCTGTGCGCTGTACTCCTCGCCGCGCAGGTAGAACCAGACCGGATCGGTGAGCTCGGTGGTGTAGCGCACGTTCCAGCCGCGCGTGTAGCCCGGGACCTCGGGCGCGGTGTCGCGCAGGTACACCTGGCATTCCTGGCGGTCGGCGTGGATGCGGCCGGCCGTGCCCGTGATGGTGAGCTGGGTCGTCATCTTGCGGAACGACTCGTCGGACCAGTCGACGGAGAGCTGGCCGCTCACGCCGTCGGCGAAGTAGAGGGTGCCGTAGACCTGATCCTCGGTGGAGGCCGAGAACACCGATTCGAGCACGGTCCCGCCGACGCCCTCGATCTCGCCCGCGTACCAGCTCATGAGGTCGAGCGGGTGGGCGGCGTAGTCGTACAGGGCGCCTCCGCCCTCGTTGCGGTCGCTGCGCCAGGTGCCGCCTTTGCCGCGCAGGACGACGGGACCGTACGCCTCCGCCTGCAGGTGCGTGACCCGGCCGATCGCCCCGAGGTCGAGCAGGCGCTTGACCTCGCGGAAAGCGCCGACGAAGCGGTTGTGGTAGCCCACCTGGGTGACGCGCCCCTTCGCTGCGGCGAGCGCCGTCAGCTCCTCCGAGTCGGCGGCCGACAGGCTGAGCGGCTTCTCGCAGAAGACGTCGACGCCGGCGTCGAGCAGGGAGCGCACCATCGGCGCGTGCAGGCGGGTCGGGGTCGCGACCACCACGGCGTCCACCGTCGTTCCGGCGAGCATGGCGTCGATGGAGCCGAAGGTCGCCATCCCGGTGTACTTGGACAGCACGTCGAGCAGGTAGCCGGCCGAGTCGACGACCGCCTCCACCCTGACGTCCGGGTGGGCGTTGATCATCGACAGGTGGGAGAGGCCCATCTTGCCGAGGCCGACCACGCCGACGCGCACGGTGCGCTGCGGGGTGGTGTCGCCGTCCCGGTCAGCGGGCCGGGTCGAGGGTGCGTCGATCGTCATGTGTCCGCTCCAGGTAGGAGGCGAGCACGTCGCGGTACTGGCCGGCGACGTGCTCCCAGGTGAATTCGGCGGCGTGCCGCTCGCGGGCCGCGGCGGAGAGCTGCGTGCGCAGTCCCGCGTCGGCGACGAGCCGGGCGATGTGCTCGGACGCGTCGGCCGCCGTCGTGAAGTAGAGGGCCGCATCCTGGGCCACCCACCGGTTGTAGGGGTTGTCGTGGGCGAGGACGGCGTTGCCCGCGGCCATCGCCTCCACGAGCGACGGATTCGTGCCGCCGACGGTGTGGCCGTGGAAGTAGCCGAGTCCGTGGAGGCGGAGCGCCGCGATCCGCTCGGGCTCGTACACCGGGCCGACGAAGCGGACCTCGTCGGACGCGGCCGCCACGACCGCGCGGTGGTACGGATCGCTCTCAGGCTCGTAGCGGCCGAAGACGGCGAGCTCGACGCCCCGGCGCTCCGCAGAGAACGCGGTGACCAGCTCGAGGATCGAGTTCTCGGGGATCGGGCGGCAGATGAGGGTGAAGTAGCGGCCCGGCTCGAGTCCCAGTGCGCGCACCGGAGCCTCGGGCGCGGACTCCACCCGGTGCGCCCCGTAGGTGATCATCGTGATCTTGCGGGCCGGTGCCTTGCGCCGGAGGTAGACCTCGATCTCGGGATGATCGGCGATCAGGGTGTCGCCGACCACGCAGGCGATCCGCTCGTTGGTGTAGAGGATGGCCTGCCGGATCTTGCCCCAGCGGGCGCGCGACCACTCGATGCCGTCCATGTTGATGACGTTCGGGATCCGCTTGAGCCGCTGCCAGATGTTGAAGACCGCGGTGTTGTAGCCGAAGGTCAGGCAGAGTCCCGGGCGGCGGGAGGCGTGGGCGATGGAGCGCAGGTCGAAGCGGCTGGTGCCGAGCCAGCCGGTCGCCGGCACCGGGATGGTGACGCGCTCGATCCCGTTCCACTCGTCGGTGACGATCGGCCCCCGGCCCTCGGCCTGGCAGTAGACGATGACCTTCCAGCCCTGGTCGCGCAGGAAGAGCGCCACGTTCTCGGCGGCGGTCTCGAACCCGCCGTAGTTCGCGGGGACGCCGTGGGTGCCGAGGATGCGGACGGTCGGAACGCCCGTCGATGCACGTGACGTAGGCATTCATTCCTCCCCTCGGCGAATGCTGCGATGACCGCGGTCGGGTGCGGTCAGGGTCACAGTAGCTCAGAACGCGACAAAGTGAATATTACTCACCCCTGTATTGGGGGCACTCCCTGACGGGAGCCACGGCGGTAGCCTATATCCATTGTTGAGGAAGTTTCACTTCATTGTCGCTGCGACCTCCCCCACCCACAGCATGGAGACCCGACCCATGAAACGACTGCCCCGAGCGAGGACGCTCGCCATCACCACAGCCATCGCACTCGGCTTCGGCGCGTTCTTCGCCGCCGGGCCCGCTTTCGCCGACAGCGCCCCTCCCAACCCCGCGGATCCGGCGACGCCGCCGACCGTGACCGCCGACGTGCTCCCGACCCCGCAGATCAACGGCGTCGTCTGGGCGCAGGCGGTCGTCGGCAACATCGACTACGTCGCCGGAAGCTTCACCACCGCCCGTCCGGCGGGCTCGGCGGCCGGGGTCAACACGGTCGCGCGCAACAACGTGCTCGCCTACGACGTGACCACCGGCACCCTCCTCACCAACTTCGCGCCCAACCTCAACGCGCAAGCGCTCGCCGTCGCCGGGTCCCCCGACGGCAGCCGCGTCTACGTGGCGGGCGACTTCACCACGGCCGACGGGGTCGGGGCCTACCGCATCGCCGCGTACAGCACCGCCACCGGTCAGCGCATCGCCTCGTTCAAGCCGGTCATGGGCGCCTCCGTGCGCGCGCTGGCGGTGACCAACAACGCGGTCTACGCCGGCGGATGGTTCACCACCGCCAACGGCGTCGCCAAGCAGCGCGTCGCCGCCCTCGACCCGACCACAGGCGCGACGCTCCCGTTCCAGGCCGACGCGGACTACAACGTCAACGCGCTGGCAGCCAGCACGGACGGGTCGCGCGTGTACGTCGGCGGCCAGTTCGCGAGCCTGTCCGGCAACTCGGCGCTCGGCCTGGGCGCCGTGGACGCGACCACGGGCGCCTACCTCCCCTGGTCGGTGAACCAGAAGGTGCAGGACTACGGCAAGAACGCGAGCATCACCTCCCTCGTCGCCACCCCGACCGCGGTCTACGGCTCCGGCTACGACTGGGTCGGCGGGACCGGCAACCTCGAGGGCGCGTTCTCGGCCGACCCGACGACCGGGAACATCCAGTGGATCGAGGACTGCCACGGCGACACCTACTCGGTGGCCGCGGTGAACTCCCTGCTGTACGTCGTCGGCCACCCGCACTACTGCGGCAACATCGCCGGCGGCGGCTTCCCCCAGACCTCGCCGACCTGGACGTTCCACCACCTGCTCGCCTTCTCGGCGGCGACGGTCGGAACCCTCGCGCACGACCCGATGGGCTACTTCGACTGGGGCGGAATGCCGTCCCCGGCGCTGCAGGACTACTTCCCGAACTTCACGACCGGCACCTACACCGGGCAGAGCCAGGCGACGTGGTCGATCGCGGGCAACTCGAAGTACATCGTCGCCGGCGGCGAGTTCCCCAGCGTCAACGGGGTCGCCTCCCAGGGCCTGACCCGCTTCGGCGTCCGCTCGGTCGCGCCCAACAAGGTGGGACCGCAGGGCATCCCGCTCGTCCCGAAGGCCGTGTCGTTCGCCGCCGGCCAGGTGCGTGTCTCCTGGAACGCCACGTACGACCAGGACAACGGCTACCTGACCTACAAGGTGTACCGCGACGCCGGCACCACGCCGGTCTACACGACCACCCAGCGGTCCAACTTCTACACGACGCCCGCCATGGGCTTCGTGGACACCGGGCTCGCACCGGGATCGACGCACATCTATCACGTGAAGGTCTACGACCCCGACAACAACTCGACCTCGCGTGACACGTCCAGCGTCACCGTGGCCTCCAGCGGGACGTCGAGCAGCTACGGCAACACCGTGACCGGTGCCGGAGCGAGCGCGTACTGGCCGATGGACGAGACCAGCGGACAGACCGCGTACGACCACGTCGGCTTCAACGATCTGACCCTCCCGAGCGGCGTCACCCGTTCGACGAGCGGGCCGCTCACCGGCTCCGGCTCCGCCGTGTTCGACGGCAACAGCTGGGTGCAGGCGGGGCAGCAGATCACCGGCCCCGACACCTTCACCGTCCAGGCGTGGATCAACACCACCTCCACCTCGGGCGGCAAGATCATCGGGTTCGGCAACTCGAACACCGGGACGTCGGGCAGCTACGACCGGCACGTGTACATGGACAACTCCGGACGCATCTGGTTCGGCGTGTACCCGGGCGGCGTCGCGACGGTGAACAGCGCCAACTCGTACAACGACGGCAACTGGCACCAGATCACGGCAAGCCTCAGCTCGGGCGGGATGCAGCTCTACGTCGACGGCAAGCTCGTCGGAACGCGCACGGACGTCACCTCCGGCCAGGCCTACAGCGGGTACTGGCGCATCGGCGGGGACAACCTGAGCGGATGGCCGTCGCAGCCCTCGAGTCAGAACTTCGCCGGCTCGATCGCCCAGGTCGCGTTCTACCCGACCGCACTCAGCCGCACCACGATCGCATCGCAGATCGTCGCGGCCGGTCAGCCCTCGCCGATCCCGCCGGCCCCGAGCGACGCCTACGGCGCCGCGGTGTACGCGGGCAACCCCGAGTTCTACTGGCGGCTCGGCGAGTCGCAGGGCTCGACGGCGGCCGACTCCGGACCCAACGGGGTGACGGGCAACTACCAGGGCACCTACTCGCTGCAGAGCAGCGGAGCCCTGGCGGGCGTGACCAACACCGCCGCGACGTTCAACGGCGGAGTGGTCGTGAGCGGCACGCAGGACGCGAACCCGACGGTCTACACCGAGGAGGCCTGGTTCAAGACGACCACGACCTCCGGAGGCAAGATCATCGGATTCGGCGACGCGACGAGCGGCACGTCCAGCAACTACGACCGCCACGTCTACATGCAGGACAACGGCCAGCTCGTGTTCGGCACCTGGACCGGGCAGGCGAACACCATCACCACCGGCCCGAGCTACAACGACGGGTCGTGGCATCAGGTGGTCGCCAGCCAGGGACCGGACGGCATGAAGCTGTACGTCGACGGCCAGCTGGCGGGCACCAACCCGCAGACCCAGGCCCAGCCCTACAACGGGTACTGGCGGATCGGCGGGGACACCACCTGGGGATCCTCGAGCCCGTGGTTCAACGGGACCATCGACGAAGCGGCCGTGTACCCCTCGGTGCTCTCCGCCTCGACGGTGCTCAACCACTACAACCTCGGCACCGGCACCACGCCGAACCAGGCACCGACGGCGTCGTTCACCGCGACGATGACCAACCTGAGCGGAGCGTTCGACGCCACGGCGTCGAGCGACCCGGACGGCACGGTCGCCTCGTACGCGTGGGACTTCGGAGACGGCTCGACGGGGGTCGGCGCGACACCGACCCACGTCTACCAGAACCCGGGCGCCTACACCGTCACGCTGACCGTCACCGACAACGCCGGAGCGGCGTCGGCCCCGGTCGCCAAGCAGGTCACGGCGACGGCGGCCAACCAGCCCCCGACCGCCGCGTTCACCTCCTCGGCGAACAACCTCGCCGTGGCCTTCGACGGCAGCACCTCGAGCGATCCCGACGGGACCGTCGCCGGCTACGCCTGGAACTTCGGCGACGGGCAGACCGGCACCGGTGCGACGACCAGCCACACGTACGCTGCAGCCGGCACGTACACCGTGAGCCTGACCGTCACCGACAACCTGGGCCTGGCCTCGGCGCCGACGACGCACACCGTCACCGTCACCGCTCCGGCCAACCAGCCGCCGGTCGCCGCGTTCACGACCGCCGTGTCGAACCTGAACGTGTCGGTGGATGCGACCGGCTCGTCCGATCCGGACGGCACGATCGCCGGATACGCCTGGAACTACGGTGACGGGCAGACCGGGACGGGAGCGACTGCGACGCACACCTACGCCGCGGCCGGGACCTACACGATCACGCTGACCGTGACCGACAACCAGGGGGCGACGGCCCAGAAGACGGCGAGCGTCAGCCCGACCGCTCCGGTCGGCCCGCTGCCCCTCGCCGCCGACACGTTCAACCGGACGCTCGCGAGCGGCTGGGGCAACGCCGACACCGGAGGCGCCTGGACCGTGAGCGGAGGGGCGGCCAACTACGCGGTCGCTCCCGGCTACGGCCAGCAGACGGCGCCCGCGGGATCCAGCCGGACGAGCTCGCTGAACGCGGTCAGCTCGACCAGCACCGACACGACGGCCCAGTTCAGCACCACGACGCTGCCGACCGGAGGCGGGACGTACGTCTCGGCCATCGGCCGCCTGGTCGGGGCGACGGACTACGAGGCCCGGGTCTGGATCAAGTCGACCGGCCAGGTGCAGCTCCAGCTGCTCCAGGGGTCCACGACCCTCGCTGCGGCGAACATCGCGGGCATCACCTACAACGCGGGAGACACCCTGTCGGTCCGCGTGCAGGTGACGGGCACGAACCCGACGACCATCCGGGCCTCGGTCTGGTCGGCGTCGCAGACGGCACCGGCGAACTGGCAGCTGCAGGCGACGGACACCACCGCCGCCCTGCAGACGGCCGGCAGCGTCGGCCTCCGCGAGTACCTCTCGGCGACCTCGACCACCACGCCCGTGATCGTCCGGTACAGCGCGTACCAGGTGGTCCCGGTGCCCTGACCGATGATCACAGGACCGGGCGGGGCGTCTCGCCCCGCCCGGTTCCTCTGTCGGCCGGGGGGCCGCACGAGTATCATGACAACTTCTCAGCCGGGCCCGACCCCGGCTCATGCGCCGACCCGCAGACGAGAGGCACGACGATGACGGGCACCTCCGTTGATCACCTGATGATCCAGGTGCTCGGCGTGGTCGCGGCCATCGTGCTGCTGATCGTCCTGCGGCGGGCGCCGCGGCTGTCCGTCGCTCTCTGGCTGACCGTGCTCTGCCTCGTGCCGATCTGGATCGGCATCGGCGTCGGCTTCAACGGCAACCTGTTCCTCCCGGCGGTGAGCGCCGTCGGCGTCGTCGTCATCGCCGCGCTGCTCCCGGTGCCCGGCTACCGACTCGTCCCGGCCGACGCCTTCCTGTTGATCCTGTTGATCATCGGCGCGATGGGCATCTTCGGCGGGAACTCCTCGATCGCCTTCGCGACGCTCGTGACGATGGTGTCGTACTTCGCCATCGGATACGTCGTCGGGCGGGTCGCCTCCCTGAGAGTCTCCGCAGCCTGGCTGAGCGGCGCCATCGCGATCGCCTTCACCGTCGTCGGGGCCCTCGCCGTGATCGAGTTCGTCACCCGGTTCAACCCGTTCGTCCTCCTCCACACCTCCAACGGCCTCTACAGCGTGTGGGGCACCATCCAGATCCGCGGCGGCGTCCCGCGCGCGGAGGCCGCATTCGGCCACTCCATCGCGCTGGGCTGCAGCCTCGCCCTCGCCATCCCGTTCGCGATCGCGGCGCCGTTCCGGCTCTGGCTCAAGGTCGCCATGGTGTCGATCATGCTGGCGGGATGCGTCGTCAGCTTCAGCCGCACGGCGATGCTCTGCGCGGCGATCGCCCTCGTGCTCTCCGTGTTCTTCGCCAGGGACATCTCGGCGAAGGCGCGCGCGATCACGCTGTCCGTGCTGATCGCCGCGTCCGTGGCGGCCGCCCCGCTCGTGCTGTCGGTCTTCGACGACGCGGGCAGCGAGGCGACCGGCAGCGCCGACTACCGCGGCAACCTGCTCTCGCTGCTCGGCAGCATGAACCCCGTCGGGGTCGCCGACTCGGCGCAGAAGGACTCGAGCGGGACGCTGCACTTCGCCCACTTCGTCTCGATCGACAGCCAGCTCCTGCTGACCGGGCTCACCAACGGCTTCCTGGCGATGCTGCTCGCCTGCGTCGCCCTGGCCGGCGCCCTCTGGACCGTCCTGCGCGGGAGGGCCGTCCCCGGCACCATCGCGATCGTCGCCCAGATCCCGGCTCTCGCGACCGTCGCCCTGATCACCCAGTACTCCATCCTGCTCTTCGCCGTCGCGGGCATCGCCGCGAGCGGCCAGTGGATCTCCCGCCAGAGGCGCATCGACGCCGAACGCGAGACCTCGCTCAGCACGGCCCCGACCGGCCGGCTCCATCCGATACCCCTGAAGGAACCGTCATGAACAGGAACCCGTATCTCGCTCTGTTCCGCCACTTCTGGTACGTCGTCGTGATCGGCGCGCTCGTCGGCGCCGTCGCCGGCTGGGGTCTGAGCCAGCTCTCCACCCGGGAGTACACCTCGACGACGAGCATGTACTTCTCGCTGAGCGCGGGTGTGACGGGCAACGACATCAACCAGGGGTCGACCTACACCCAGAACCAGATGCTGTCGTTCGCGCAGCTCGCGACCTCGTCCGTGGTGCTCCAGCCGGTCATCGACGATCTCGGCCTCGACACGACCGCGGGGGCGCTCGCGAAGCAGATCTCGGTCACGACCCCGCAGAACACGGTCGTCCTGCAGCTCGACGTCACCGACACCTCGCCCGCGGAGGCGGCCGCCATCGCGAACGCGACGGCCGCGAGCCTGCGCACGCAGGTCGAGGACATCGCCCCGAAGAACGCGCAGGGCAACCCGACCGTCGCCACTCGGGTCATCGCGCCCGCGGTGGAGCCGGCGGGGCCCTCCGCACCCAACGAGCGCCTGAACATCCTGATCGGCCTCGTCGTGGGCATCCTGATCGCCGCGGGCGCCCTGCTGCTGAGCGAGACGCTGAGCACGCGCGTCGACTCGGAGGAGAAGGCGATCGCCGTCTCGGGCGCCCCGAGTCTGGGCACCGTCCGCCGCCGCCGCGGCGCCACCCCAGGGCTGGCGATGGTGGGCGACACCCGGTCGAGCAGCGCGGAGGACTTCCGGCAGCTGCGCGCCAACCTCGAGTTCGTGGCCGTGGATGTGCCCTCTCCGGTCTTCGTCGTGACCTCCTCCATCCTGGGCGAGGGCAAGTCGACCGTGGCGATCAACCTCGCCATCGCCCTGAGCGAGGGCGACAAGCGCATCCTCCTGATCGACGCCGACCTGCGCCGCCCGGGCGTCGCGGGCTACACCGGCCTCGTGCCCGGTACGGGCCTCAGCACGGTGCTCGCCGGCCGCGTGACGCTGGCGGATGCGGTGCAGCCGTGGGGCGACGACGGGGCCCTCTCGGTCATGACCGCCGGCCGCATCCCGCCGAACCCGAGCGAGCTCCTCTCGTCGCGCGCGATGACCGCCCTGATCGAGGAGGCGCGCGGGATGTTCGACGTCATCGTGATCGACACGCCGCCGCTGGGCGCGGTCGCCGACGCCGCGACGCTCGTCCCCGAGGCCGACGGCACCGTGGTGATCGTGGACCGCACCGCCGTGCGCCGCAATCAGCTGCTGCACGCCGTGGAGGCGGTCCGCCGGGCCGGCGGCTCCGTCGCGGGCATCGTGTTCAACAAGGCGCGGGCGAAGCGCTCCGGGGACGCCCACTACTACTACCGTCTCGACGACGAGCAGGCGCCGCGGGCGCACGGTGCCGAGCGGGCGCCGCGCCTCCCGGCCGCCGACCGGCCGGCGGGTGACCGCCCGACGGGGCCCGTCCGGCCCGTCCCGGCGCCCCCGCCCGCACCCGCACCCGCTCCCCAGCGCGCGCACGGTCACGCCGACGCCGACGATGCCGACGAGAGCGACGTCGACGAAGCCAACGGCCCGGCGACGCCCGCCTCGGGGATCGCCCGGATGTGACGAGAAAGCCCCGCCGCTCCCGGGGAGCGGCGGGGCTTCTGCGTGCGTGCGCCTGGCCTCGGCGGCCCGGCCGGGCTACTTGACGAGGACGATCGGGGAGGCCCCGCTGCCCACGGTCACGCGGAACGCGGACTGCGCGTCCTTCGGCACCGAGAAGACGTACGAGCCGGTGGCCTGGTCACCGGCGGCGAGGGGGCCGGTGAGGCCCGTCGTCTCGGACGCGACCGGCGAAGCGGGCGTGTAGTCGTCGCCGTAGTATCCGTTGACGCTGAGCGAGCTGAGGTCGACGGGCGTCGAGCCGCCGTTGCGGACGACGACGGTCGCCTTCATGCCGGGACCGCTCACCTCGCCGGGACCCGACGCGGAGACGGTCACCGCGGTGAAGGGCGAGACCGTGACCGCCACCTGGCCGCCGAAGGAGCTGCTGTCGCCCGTCGAGACGGTCTTGGCGACTGCGGCGCCGAAGCGGGGATCGGGCGTCGGCGCGGTGGTCGCGGCCGGGTCCTTCGAGGACGCGCTCGGCGACGTCGTCGGGCCCGTGATCGGCGGGACGCTGGGGATCGGCGTTCCGACCGCCACCAGCGTGTGCGAGGGCGTCGGCGCGGACGACTGGGCGGATGCCACGCCCCAGGCGATGCCGGCGGCGCACAGGACGGCGGCGCTGCCGCCCGCGATCCACGGGATGATGCGACGGCGCGGTGGCTCGTCGTTCTGGTCGGCCGGAGTGGTCATGGGTACGCTCCCAGTGCACGGTGTCGGGTATTCCGTGCCACAGCAGTTTACCGCGAGGAATTCTCATCTTTCTGGCCCCTGTTGGTGGGGTCCGTCAGCCGGCGTCCGGCGTGCACCGCCCGCCAGGCCAGCAGGAGCAGACCGGGGCGCCGCAGCAGCTGGCGCCGCCCGCCCTGGAGGAGCACCTCCCACGCGATCCGCAGCGACAGCGGCAGGGCGCGCCACCGCGCGACGTCCGCGTCCGGGAGGTTGAGCCGGGCGAACAGGAACCGGTTGCGGATGTTGTGGACGTAGTAGGTGTCGGACTTGGGCTCGCCCGACGCCTGCCGCCCGGACGCCGCCTGCGTGCCGCCCTCCGCGTGGACGACGACGGCATCCTCCCGCACCACCAGGCGGTGGCCGGCCGCCACGACGCGCCAGGACAGGTCGACGTCCTCCCAGTACAGGAAGTACCCGTCGCGGAACCCCCCGAGCTCCTGCCACAGCTCCCGGCTCAGCAGGAGGCACGCCCCGCTCAGCCAGAACGCGCGCTCCGCGCCGGGGTGGGCCGGCCGGGCCCGCGGCGAGCGGATGCGCCCATCGGCCAGGTAGAGGTCCGAGCCGACGGACCACACGGAGCCGTCGGGGCGGTCGATGCGCGGCGCGACCAGGGCCAGCGGGTCCACCTCGACCTCCTCCTCCAGGCGCGCCAGAGCGCCCGGGGTGAGCCGCGCGTCCGGATTCAGCAGCAGGATGCGCGCGGCGCCGAGCTCGAGCGCGCGCTCCGCGCCCCGGTTGCAGCCGCCGCCGAAGCCGACGTTGCCGGACGGCGAGACGAACTCCCATCCGCGGTCGGCGGCGAGGGCGCGCGCCTTGGCCCGCTCCCGCTCGTCCGAGTAGCTGTCGACGAGAACGACCAGGCAGTCCGGCCGTTCGGACGCGAGCCCGGCCAGATTGTCGGCGATCAGGCTCGAGGCGGCGAAGTTCACGACGACCACCGCCGTCGTGCCCGCCGCGGGACTCATGCCGGATACCCCCAATAAAGGTGAGAAAACTTCGCTTTCGAGCCTATTCAGAATATCCTGGGCAGATCACCGGCTGCTGCCGGCGCGTCGAATCTACCCGAACCCGACCAGGGAGGACGCCGTGAGCTTTCGCCGATTCATGTTCGACATGAAACGGGATCTCTTCCTCCGCGACAACCGCGCGATGTTCGAGCGTCTCCTGCACGACCAGTCCCTCGAACCGCAGGAGCTGGCCGCACTGCAGGCCCGCCGGGCCATCGACCACGCGCGGTTCGCGTACGAGAACACCCGCTTCTACCGCGACCTCTACCGCGACGCGGGCCTCACCCCCGCCGACCTCACCGACCCGGCCGCGTTCCCCTCGCTCCCGATCGTGCACAAGGCGGACGTGCGCGCGCACTTCGAGGACATCCGCTCGACCGAGGCCACCCCCGAGAACAGCCTCATCTCCACCTCGGGCGGGAGCACCGGCGAGCCGCTCAAGCTGCTGCGCGATCTGCGCACGCCCACGCGCACGATCGAGTGGCGCCTGTTCAGCTGGTGGGGCGTGCACCCGTCCGACAACGTCGCTATCGTCTCGCGCCAGGTCAAGTCCAAGAACGCCATGCGCAAGCACGACCTGCAGTGGTGGCCGTCGCGGCGCATCCAGCTCGACGCCTACCGGATGGACGAGAACTCGGTGAGCGAGTTCCTCTCCCAGTGGGAGAGCAGCAAGCCCGAGGTGCTCGTCGGCTACGTGGGCGGGATCGTCGAGCTCGCGTCGTTCCTCGAGCGCTCCGGCATCGCGTTCCACCCGCCCACGGCGGTCGCCGTCACGGCCGCACCGGTCACTCCGGCGCAGCGCGCGCTCATCGAGAGCACGTTCGGCGCCCCCGTCTACGACCATTACCGTTCCGCCGAGATCCCGTGGATGGCGGGCGAGTGCCGGGAGGCGGAGGGGATGCACACCTTCGCCGACGTCCGGGTGATCGAGGTCCTCGGCCCCGACGACCGCCAGGTGCTGCCGGGACAGGTGGGCGAGACCGTCGCCACCGACCTCACCAACCGCGTCTTCCCGCTCATCCGCTACCGCCTCGGGGATCGCACCACGACCATCCCCGGGGTGTGCGCGTGCGGCGTCACCCTCCCCCGGGTCGCCAACGTCGTCGGCCGAGTCTCGGAGGCCCTGCACCTGCCCGACGGACGGGTCGTGGCCGGCGAAGGGCTGACCCAGCTGTTCAGCAACGCCGTCGACGACGTGCGGCAGTTCCAGGTGCACCAGCTGGCGGACTACTCCATCGTGGTCCGGTGCGTGCCCGCGCCCGACGAGCACGCGGTGAGCGCGATCGAGCACTCGGTCGACCGCATCCGCGACATCGTCCGCGGCGCCGTGCCGGTGCGGCTCGAGCTGGTGACGTCGATCCCCCACGACGGCGGCAAGATCCGCTACATCCGCAGCGATGTCCCCGCGTGATCCCGCGCGGGACGGCCTCACCGTCCTGCAGTCCTTCCCTGTCCCCCGGCCGACGACGAACCCCTACCTCGTCATGCTCGCGCGCTCGCTGCGCGAGCAGCCGGGGGTGACGGTCCTGACGTTCTCGTGGCGCACCGCCCTGCTCGGACGCTTCGACGTGTACCACTCGCACTGGCCGGAGATCCTGGTGGGAGGGCGCACGCCGCTGCGGATGGCGGCGCGCCAGCTCCTCGTGCTGCTGTTCCTCGCCAAGCTGGCGCTGCTGCGCATCCCGATCGTGCGGACCGTGCACAACGTGGGCCTCCCGGACGGGCTGAACCGGCGGGAGCGCGCCCTGCTGTCGCTGATCGACCGGATGACGACGCTGCGGATCGTGCTCAACGACCGCACCCCCGTGCCGGAAGGAGCCGCGGTCGCGCTCATCCCACACGGCCACTACCGCGACTGGTTCGCGCCGTTCCCCCGCGCCGCGGCCGTCGACCGGCGCGTCGCGTTCACCGGCCTCATCCGCCGGTACAAAGGGGTGGAGACCCTCATCGCCGCGTTCGACACCGCCCGCGCGGTGGACCCGGGCCTGACGATGACCATCGGGGGACGCCCGACGAGCGACGCGCTGAAGACGGTCGTCACGAGCGCGGCGCACCCCTCCTCCGGCATCCACGCCACCCTGCGCCACCTCGACGACGCGGAGCTCGTGACGGCGGTGACGGCGGCCGAGCTGGTGGTGCTGCCCTACCGCTTCATGCACAACTCGGGAGGCGTGCTGGCAGCGCTCTCCCTGGACCGGCCCGTGCTCGTGCCCCGGAACGAGGTCAACGAGGCGCTCTCCGCCGAGGTCGGCCGCGGTTGGGTCCTGTTCTTCGACGGCGAGCTGTCCGCGTCGGCCCTCCTCGACGCGCTGGCGGCGGTGCGGGACTCCCGGCGCTCCGGGTCGCCGGACCTCTCGGCGCGCGGCTGGGAGCGCACCGGCAGCGAGCACGTCCGCGCCTACCGCCGCGCCGTCGCCGTGCGCCGCCCGCACTCCGCGCCCGAACCGGTCGTCCCGGACGCCGTGGCCCAGGGAGCCCGGCGATGAGCCAGGAGACCGGCGTCGCCCGCGGCTCCGCCTCCGCCCTCGCCACCGCGACCGGCACGCTGTCCGTCGTCGTGCTCACCTACAAGCGCCCGCACCTGCTGTCCGCGGTGCTCCCGGAGCTCCTCGGCCAGCTGGTGGAACTGGACGCCGCATCCGCCATCGCCGCCGAGCTGCTCGTGATCGACAACGACCCCGCCGGCAGCGCGCGCCCGGTGGTGGAGGCGGTGGCGTCGCCCCGCATCCGCTACGTCGCCGAGCACCGTCGTGGCATCGCCGCGGCCCGCAACCGGGCGCTGGACGAGACGGCGGATCGCGAGCTGATCGTCTTCATCGACGACGACGAGCGCGTGCGGCCGGGCTGGCTCGTCCGCCTCGCTGAGACGTACGCCGACCTCCGCCCGGCCGCGGTCATGGGACGGGTGATCTCCGAGTACCCCGAGGGCACCGACCCCTGGGTGGTCGCCGGTGACTTCCTGCGCCGGCCGCGCCACCGTACCGGCGACACGCTCGCCATCGCCGCGACCAACAACCTCCTGCTCGACCGGTCGTTCCTGAGCGCCATCGGGCTGCGGTTCGACGAGACCCTCGGCCTGTCGGGCGGCGAGGATAACCTGTTCACGCGCCAGCTCGTCCGCGCGGGCGGCCGCATCGTCTGGTGCGACGAGGCCGTGCTCGACGACGAGTGGCCGGCCGACCGGCTGCAACGCCGCTGGCTGCTGCACCGCTCGTTCAGCCACGGCAACACCGCCGCGGTGGTGGATGCGCTGCTGGCGCCCGCCGGGCCGCGTCGCGCGGGAGTCCGCCTGCGCCGGGCCGCGGGCGGCGCCGGGCGGGTCGTGCTCGGTCTCTGCCGCTGGGCGGTGGGATCCGTCACCGGCGACCTGCGGCACCGGGCGCGCGGGCAGCGCGGCGTCTACCGCGGTGCCGGGATGGTGTCGGGCGCCGTGGGGCGCGTCTACCAGGAGTACGCCCACCGGGAGCGCACCACGTGACCGCGCTCCTGCACCCGCGGGTGCGGCTGTACGACCAGGTCCGCACCGCGCACCTGGAGCGGGCGCACGCGCTGGAGCCGGCGAGCATCGTCTACCGCCGCCGCCGCTACGACTTCGACCAGCGGCTGGCCGCCGGGCTCGACCTCGTCCACGCCGGGCTCCTGCGCGGGGCCGTGCTGGCGTTCCGGGGACGCTGGACCGAACTCGAGGTCAACGAGCCGCTCGACCTCGCCTCCCTTCCGCGCACCGCGACCGTGCTGCTGGCCGTCCGGCTGGCGCGGGTGGCCGGGCGGCGGCCACCCACCGTGGTGACGTACGCGATCGGCAACCTGGACGTCTTCGCCGTGCGCGCGCCGCGGCTGCGCTCGCGCCTGCGCCGCCGCGTGGAGCTCGCACTCGCCCGTTCGGTGTGGCGACGCATCGACCGGGTCGCGTTCGGGACCTCCGGGGCCCGCGACGTCTACGCGCGCCGCTTCGCGCCGAAGGAGGACGCGCTGCTGGTGCCGGCCCTCCCGGCGCCCTGCGACTGCGCCCCCGCGGCACGGCTCGCCGACCGGGTCCTGTTCCTGGGGTCGCTCAGCGAGCGCAAGGGCCTCCCCCTCGTGCTCGCCGCATGGCCGGCGGTGCGCGACGGCCGACCGGGCGCGTCCCTCCTGATCGTCGGCACGGGTCCCCTGGAGGAGGAGGTGCGCCGTGCGGCCGCCGCCGATCCCACGATCACGCTGCTGGTCGACCCGCCGCGGGAGACCATCCACCGCGAGCTGCGCACGGCCCGCACGGTCGTCCTGCCCTCCCAGCCGCGGCCTCTCTGGCGCGAGCAGCTCGGGCTGCCGATCGTCGAGGCGCTCGCGCACGGCGCCCGGGTCGTCACGAGCACCGAGACCGGCCTGGCGGAGTGGCTGAGCGACAACGGCCACGCCGTGCTCGGACCGGACTCCTCCCCCGCCGAGTGGGCCTCGGCCATCGCCGGGACGCTCGGAACGGAGGCCGACGCCTCCGCCGACACGGCGCGCATCCTCGCGACGCTGCCGGACGAGGACGGCCGGCTCGCCGCCGACCGCGCGCTGTTCGGCCGGACGGTCGTCCCCGCATGACGCACGTCGCGACGCGGCCCCGGAGCCGGATGGTCACCGCGGTGGGCTCCACCGCCGCTGCCAAGGTCGTCGTCATGGGGATCTCGGGACTGCTCGGGATCGTGACCAGCCGCATCATCATCGAGAACTTCGGGGTCGCCGCGTACGCGCAGTACGGCCTGCTCACCGCGCTGCCCGCACTGCTCCCGTTCGCCGACCTCGGGATGGGCGCCGTGCTGATCAACGCCGTCGCGGCGTCGGACGACCCGCGGCGCGACGAGACGCTGCGCCGCACGATCGCCACCACCATCCGCATCCTGACCGTGTCCGGTCTCGTCGTGGTCGCCGTCAGCATCCTGATCAGCGTGCTCGGGCTGTGGCCGACACTGCTCGGCGCCGGGCTCCTCCCGGGCGGCGGCAGCGTCGCCGCACTCGTCTGCGGTGTGATCTTCGGCGCCGCCCTGCCGCTGGCGATCGGGCCGCGGCTGCTCATCGGCCTGGGACGCAACGCGCTCCAGGTGGCGACGCAGGCGGTGGTCGCGCCGATCATCCTCGTGCTCGTCGGGGGCACCGCCCTGCTCGCGCTGCCCGCCGAGTCCGCGATCGCGGTCTACTCCTTCATCGCCAGCGCGGCGTGCTCCATCCTCTGCCTGGTGCTCGCCTCGCGCGCACTGCGGCCGCAGCTGGGGCGCGCGCTGACGGAGGCCCTGCACCCCAAGCGCTACCCCGGCGTCCGCACGCGCAGCATCGCCTGGCCGATGCTCGTGCAGATGATCGCGCTGCCGATCGCGATGCAGACCGACCGGCTGCTGCTCAGCCACCTGACGCACGGCGACGAGCTGGCGCAGTACAACCTCGCCTCGCAGCTGTTCAACATCCTGCTCGCCACGATCGCCGCCTCCGGCATCGCGCTGTGGCCGATCTTCGCGCGGGCGAGGGCCGACCGCACAGTGACGTCACCGCTGCGGCCGACCCTCTGGTTCACCGTGCTCGGCCTGGCCGCCGCGCTGCTCCTCGCCGTCGTGTCGCCGCTGCTGGTGTCGTTCGTCTCCGGCGGACGGATCACGCTCGACGCGTGGCTGATCGGCGGCTACGTGGTCTTCATCACGCTGCAGGCCGCGAAGTACCCGATCGGGATGTACATGACGGACGCGCGGGGGCTCGCCTTCCAGGTGTGGCCGATCCTGATCAGCGTGCCCCTCAACCTCGGCCTGTCGTGGTGGCTCGTCGGGATCCTGGGAGCAGGAGGGCCGGTCGTCGGAACGGCGGTGGCCGTCCTGCTCTGCCAGGTGATCCCGAACTTCTGGTGGGTCAGGCGCGATCTCGCGCGGCGTGCCGCGGCGTCACCACGCCCCGAGGTGGGCGACCCCGCCGGGCTGCCCGGCGAGTGACGTCACCTGCGCCGGCGGCGCCGTGGCGATCGGCCCGGTGAGCGCCTGGGTGGCGGCGGTCAACGCTCCCGTCGCGGTCACCAGGCTCGGGCCGACCAGCTCGCTGCTCGCACCGCCCTGGCCCGTCGCGCTCTGGAACGCGCTCAGCGAGGTGTAGACCGCCGGGTCGCCCGCGCCGCGGGACCAGACGATGAGCCATCCGGGCTTCGACGCCGACGTGCGCTGGAACACCGTGTTCGACACCTTCGTGCCGAGGGCGGCCGCCGAGTACTGGTACGAGTAGTCCTCCACGCACAGCAGGCAGTTGCCGGTCGCGCCGGAGAGCACCGAGTTGCGCACCTGGGCGCCGGAGCTGATCCAGGTCATGGTCGGGTCCGGGAACGGACGCCGCGGGTCGTGGCCGTAATCGGACGCGTTCGTGCCGCGACGGGTCGACTGGGTGATGTCGACGTTGCGGTCGTTGTCCGCGAGCGTCGAGTTCCAGATCTGCACGTCGGCGGAGCTGTCGACCTTCACGCCGTCCTGCGTGTTGCCGATGGCGCGCACGTCCGAGACGAGGGCCTTGCCCGAGATCTCGATGTCCAGGCCGTTGGCGAGGTTGCGGAGGAAGTCGTCCCCGGCGAAGGTCATGTCGTACACCGACATGTCGGTCCAGAGACCCTGCCCGTAATTGCCGACGAACGCGCTGCCCGTCACGCTCACGCCGCGGGAGCGGGTGATCTTCATGCCGCCGGACACCGGGGACGTGTTGAAGTGCTCGTCGGTGTTGTAGGCGGACAGGAGGTTGGTGATGGTGATGTCGTCGGCGTAGTCGGCGTGCAGGCCCGTGAGGCCGTTGCGCGCGGTGGTGACGTTGCGCACCACGTTGTTCGCGCCGCCCAGCGAGATGCCCTGCGTCGCGCTGTCGGTGACGGCCACGTTCTCGAGGGTCGTGCCGCCCTTGGTCGCGGTGAGCACGCCCATGTCGGGAACGGAGTCGGCGTAACGGCGGATGCCGAAGCCGCGGAGCACGTCACCGCTGTTCGCGATCGTGAACGCCTTCTGCAGGGAGCTGGCGCGCGTGTCGCCGCCGGTCGGGTCCGTCCCGGTGATGAGCGTCTTCGACTTCTCGTCGTAGTAGAACGCTCCGGGGACGACCTGGGCCGACGTCGCGACCTGCTGCTGGGCGGTGCCCTTCACGAACAGCTGGTCGGGGTGGGCCGCCATCGGGTACGCCGGGTTCAGCCACTGCCAGCCGGCGGCCGTGCCGTCGGCGGCGCCGCGGGTGTAGGTCGGGCTGTGGTCGAAGACGTGGTCCCAGCCGGAGGACTGCCAGACCGAGCCGGTCTTCGTCCACGAGGTCACGGGGATGCTGCCGTCGAACCAGACGGCCTCGTGCGGGTACGACTGCACGGTGAGCTGCTTGCCCGCCGGCAGGGTCACGCTCTCGTTGTAGGTGCCGGCGCGCAGGACGATCGTCTGCCCGGAGCTCGCGCTGGCGACCGCCTTCGCGACCGTGCGGAACGGGGCCGACAGCGAGCCGGCGGCCGAGTCGGAGCCCTGCGGCGACACCACGATCGCACCGGCGGGCACCGCGTACGCGGTCTGGCCCGGGTCGGCCGAACCGGTCGTCGTGCGGACGCCGGTCAGGTCGAGGCCGGCCGTGACGGAGCCTCCCGTGCCTCCCGAGCCGCCCGTGGCCGGGGGCGTCGGGGTCGTCGGAGCGGTCGGGGTCGTCGTCGGGGTCGACGACGGCGTCGGGGTGGGAGTGGGGGTCTGCACCGGCGCCGTGGGCGTCGCGCTCGGCGTGGGCGTGACGCTCGGGGCCGGGGTCGAGGCCGTGTGCGGCAGGAGCTGGTGCGCGAGGAGGCCGGTGTGCCGGAGCGCGACGGGGCTCGACGCGCTCGACGAGTACGTCCAGAGCCCCAGGGCGCCGGCGCCGGAGAGGCGCTGCGCGGACGAATCCGTGCCGACGGCCTGCCAGGCCGGAGCGGTGGCGCCGGTGACGTAGGCGCGTGCCGAGACGGTCACCGGGGTCGCGCCGGTCGCCTGGGCCTCCAGGGTGAGCCGTTGGCCGGCCGCGACCGTCGGGAGCACGACGCGCTCCCCGGCGAGCGTGGCCTGCTGGCCTCCGCTGTCGCCGACGCGCAGGAGCGAGAGCGTGGCGACGCCCTTCGGGCTGATCCGCAGTTGCGCGACGTAGGCGTGCGAGCCCGCCACGCGGAGCCGGACGCCCGCATAGACGCCGTTGCCCGAACGCGGCACGGCCGCGACCGTGAACTGGTCGGACGCCTGGATGTCGCGCTGCGAGACGGACTTCAGGAGAGCGTCGGTGGACTGGCCGGGAGCGGGCGCAGTGAGGGTGCCGCCCGTGGCGGGGGACACCGATTGACCGCTCGTCCGGTTCACGGTGTAGGCGCCGCCGACGGGGGCGGAGCCCCAGCCGGTGCCGACCGAGCGGTTGAACGTGTCGGAGACGACGGTCGCACCGGTGTCGTACGACGTCGCGGCGGTCGCGCCTGCGGGCATCGTGAGCACGGCCATCGCGGCGACGACGGCGATTCCGACGCCGGCGAGCGCGGCGCGGAGAGCCTTCGCCCGGGTGCGGGTGGCTGAAGTGGCGGGTGTGGGGGATGTGGGGGTTTGGGTGAGGCGGTGTCTGGCCTTGCCGACCATGGACTGTCTTCCAATGCTGATTAGTTCACGAACAGAAAACACGAAGGTGAGACCAGGCCTTCTGCGCGGAGCTTGCCTGCAACCTAGCAGACGTCGAGGGGGGAGAAGAAGTTAACCTTCGACCATATCGCCGGTCGCGGAAACTCACCAGGGAACTATACCCCCCGTTCGGGGCGCGCTTCGCCATCGAGCAGAATGGGGTCATGCCCTTCCGCATCCTCACTGTCTGCACGGGCAACATCTGCCGTTCGCCCGCCATGGACCTCCTGCTCGCGCACGAGCTGCGCGACGACAGGAGGTTCGCCGTCTCGTCCGCCGGCACGCACGCCGAGGTCGGCTGGCCGGTGAATCCGCCGATGGACCGGATGCTCGCCGACCGCGGCATCGACGTCCGCAACTTCGCCGCCCGGCAGGCGACCCGCGACATCCTGTCGTCCTCGGAGCTGATCGTCACCGCGACGCAGCAGCACCGGGCCTGGGTGACCGACGAGGAGCCGCGCTCCGTCCGCCGCGCCTTCACGCTGACGGAGTTCGCGGACGCCATCGAGGGCGCGCCGGCCGGCCTCACCGCGGCCGAGCTCGTCGCGTGGGCCGCCGCCCACCGACCGGCGCTGCGGGTGCGCTCGCTCGGGTCGCCGATGCGGCGCGGCTACGACGAGGGCGACATCCTCGACCCCTACGGCCGCGGCGACGCCGCATACGCCGGAGCGCTCGCGCAGATCGACCCGCTCGTCGAGCGCGTCGCGGCGGCTCTCCGCGCGACCGCCGACTGAGCCCCGCGTGACCGTCGACTGACCCCGCCGTCGGGCCCCACAGGCTGATCACCCACTCCGGTGACAATTCCTCACTTATATGCCAATATAGATGAGGAAGTCTCAATCGGAGGGGGTGGGCCGTGACCGGTCGTATCGGCTACGCAGCGGGCGCCTTCGACCTGTTCCACATCGGGCACCTCAACATCCTCAAGCACGCCAAGAGCCAGTGCGACTACCTGATCGCGGGCGTGGTGTCGGATGAGATGCTGCGGCTGACCAAGGGCATCGACCCGGTCGTCCCGCTCGCCGAGCGTCTCGAGATCGTCCGCAGCATCGCCCACGTCGACGAGGCCGTCGCCGAGACCGTCCCGGACAAGCTCGACACCTGGCGGGAGCTGCGCTTCGACGTGTTCTTCAAGGGCGACGACTGGCGCGGCACCCCGAAGGGCCTCCGCCTCGAGCGCGAGTTCGCCGCCGTGGGGGTGGAGGTCGTGTACTTCCCGTACACGGTCTCGACGTCCTCCACGCAGCTCCGCGCCGCGCTCGCGGCCCTCGCGGGCTGAGCCGCGCGGGCCCGGCGCTCAGACCACCCGCACCCCGGCCGCCAGCACGAGCTCCCGCTCCGGTGCGAGCACCAGCGCCTCCGGCACGTTCTGCGCGTCCACCAGCACGACGTCCGCCGGGGCTCCGGCGACCAGATCGTGCACCGGACGGCCGACGAATCCGGCGGCGTCGCTCGTCGCGAGGCGGACCACATCGGTCAGCTCCTCGTCGCGCCGGGCGCCCGAGAGCTGGGCCAGGCGGGTCGCGAGGCGCAGCAGGTCGCCGTCGCCGTACGGGCCCCAGAGGTCGCGGATGCCGTCCGTGCCGAGCCCGACCGGCACGCCGGCGGCGCGCAGGTCGGCGAGCGGGAGGCGGGACGCGTTGATCGGCGCGACGGTCGTGATCGAGACGCCGGCCTCCCGCAGCTCCTCGACGAGCGCCCGCTGCCGGGCCGGCGGCAGGTCGCCGATGGCGAAGCCGTGGGCCACGTTGACCCGGCCGGCCAACCCCAGGGCGCGGGTGCGCTCCAGGATGAGGTCGTACTCGAAGGCGCCCAGCTCGCCGCCCTCGTGCAGGTGGATGTCGAGGCCGACGCCGCGCCGGTCCGCGATCTCGAACAGCGCGTCCAGCTGGCCCACCGGGTCGCGGTCGATCAGCGCGGGGTCGAGGCCGCCGATGTGGTCGGCGCCCTCCGCCGCGGCGCGGTCGAGCAGTTCCAGCACGCCGGGCCGGCGCAGCACGCCGTCCTGCGGGAAGGCGACGATCTCCAGGGCGACCGGCACGCCGAGGGCCGCCACGGCCTCCCGCACCACCGCGATGCCACGGAGCCCGACGCCCAGGTCCACGTCGACGTGCGACCGGAACGCGGTGGTGCCCTGCGCGACCAGCGCCCGCAGCAACTGCAGCGTGCTGTCCGGGCTCGGGATGCCCAGCTCGTCGCGGTGCGCGCGCTCGTGCGCGATGCGCCCCTGCGTCGTCGCCTCGCCGCCGTAGGGCACCCACTCGCGGCCCCACCAGCTCTTGTCGAGGTGGGCGTGCGCGTTCACGAGCCCGGGGAGGGCGAGCAGCCCGCGCCCGTCGATCGTCTCGCCGTCCGCCGGGGCCGGGGCCGGCGCCGGTCGCGCCGGATCGTGCGGCTCGACCGCCGCGATCACGCCGCCCTCGATCAGGATGTCGGAGGCCGCACCGCCCCACGGCCGGACGTTCGTCAGCAGCACGGTCGCCTCCTGCGCCCCGCTCATCGGTCCGCGAACCGATCGGTCGCCTCGATCAGGGCGTCGAGGATGCCCGGCTCGTCGAACGCGTGCCCGGCGTCCGGGATCATCCGCAGCTCGGCCTCCGGCCACGCCCGGTGCAGGTCCCACGCGGTCATCGGCGGGGTGCAGGTGTCGTAGCGGCCCTGCACGATCACGCCCGGGATGCCGGCGAGGGTGGGTGCATCCCGGATCAGCTGCCCCTCCTCGAACCAGCCGCCGTGCGTGAAGTAGTGGTTCTCGATGCGCGCGAAGGCGACCGCGTACTCCGGCTCGGTGAAGGTCGCGACCAGCTCGGGCCGCGGCAGCAGCGTGATGGTGGACGACTCCCAGCGCGACCAGGCGACCGCGGCCGGCCCGTGCACGGCCGGATCGGGATCGGCGAGCAGCCGGCTGTACGCGCGGATGAGGTGCCCGCGCTCCTCCACCGGCACCGGCTCCAGGAACCCCTCCCACAGGTCGGGGAACAGCGCGGCCGCGCCGCCCTCGTAGAACCAGTCCAGTTCGGCGGCGCGCAGCGTGAAGATGCCGCGCAGCACCAGCTCGGTCAACCGGTCGGGATGCGTCTGCGCGTAGGCGAGCGCGAGGGTGCTCCCCCACGACCCGCCGAAGACCTGCCACTTCTCGATGCCGAGGTGCTCGCGCAGCCGCTCCAGGTCGGCCACCAGATGCCAGGTGGTGTTGAGCGACAGGTCGGCCTCCGGCTCGCTCGCGTGCGGGAGGCTCTTGCCGCAGCCGCGCTGGTCGACCAGCACGATGCGGTACTTCGCCGGGTCGAAGAGGCGCCGGTGCGTCGGCGTCGTGCCGCCTCCCGGGCCGCCGTGCAGGAACACGACCGGCTTGCCGTCAGGGTTGCCGCTCGTCTCCCAGTACAGCTGCTGGCCGTCGCCGACGTCCAGCATGCCGGTCTCGTACGGCTCGATCTCGGGGTACAGGCTGCGCATGCTGTCGAGGCTACCGGTCGGTCAGAGGCGCGACGCGGACACGGAGAACGTGTCGCACGCCTGCGCACCCTGCTGGTAGCCGGTGGTGAACCAGCTCTGCCGCTGCGCAGCCGAGCCGTGCGTCCAGCCCTCCGGGTCGACCCGTCCGGTGGAGGCCTCCTGGATGCGGTCGTCGCCGACCGCGGCAGCCGCACTCAGCGCATCCTGGATCTGCGCCGTCGTGATCGGCTGCAGGAATGCGACGCCCTTCCCGTCGGTGGTCTTCGACGCGGCGGCGGCCCAGGATCCCGCGAAGCAGTCGGCCTGCAGCTCGAGCCGGACGCTGTCGGACGCCGCACCCGTCTGCCGGCTGGTGTGCTCCGCCATGATCCCGCCGATGTTCTGGATGTGGTGCCCCCACTCGTGCGCCACCACGTACATCTCGGCGAGCGGCCCGCCGCTCGACCCGAACCGCGAGCGCAGCTCGTCGTAGAACCCCGTGTCGACGTAGATGGTCCGGTCGGACGGGCAGTAGAACGGTCCCGTCGCGCTCGACGCCGAACCGCATCCCGTGCTCGTCCCTCCGGTGAAGAGGATGAACTCGGGCGACGTGTACCGCCCGCCGAGCGCCGGCAGCTCCGCGGCCCAGTACGCCTCCAGCGAGGCGGCCGCCCCCTTCATCCGGCAGTCGACGCTCGCGTTGGCGTCGGCGCCCGTGGTGCACTCCTGCAGCTCGGTGCCGGTGCCGATCTGCTCCGTGCCCGTGGCCCCGCCGCCCAGGAGGCCGCTGACATCCACCCCCAGCAGCTGCGCGATCAGGAAGATCGCGACCGCCCCGATCCCCACACCGCCCGCAGCGATCCCCGCGGTCCGCCCCCGGCGCTTGACCTTGCCCCCACTGATGTCCGCATCCGGATTGAACGTCATGCCGCACACGGTACCGCGGAGGGGCACGGGCGGGTATCGGTCGATCCTTCGTCGCGCCGACCGCCCGCTCCTCCGCTCCGGATGCAGACTGTGCGCGTGCAGTCGATCCGCGCCACCATCCGGCTCCTGCCCGGAGGCCGCCGCTCGCCCGTCAGCCTCGATCGCGGGTACCGCCCGCATCTGGTGGTCGCGGACGGCGACCCTCTCGGTGTGGTGATTCGCGGCGTCAGCAGAGCTCGCCCGGAGCCCGGCGGCGTCGAGGTCGAGGTTTGGTCGAGCTCCCGTACGACATCGACTACGGCGCGCTCGTGGCGGGCGCGACCTTCAGCCTCCTCGAGGGACCGAACGTGGTCGGGACGGGGACGGTCGGCTGAGGTCGTTCATCGGAAGCAATGAATCGGCCTGACCTCACTCGGCTGATCGGCCGAGCTCCTCCACGGGGCGGAGACCGCGCACATTCGTGGAAGACGCAAGTCCGCGGGAGATCAGCGCCACGCCGGTCAGAAGGCACAATGCCATCCCACCGGGCACCAGAGCACCTCGCGCCATCTCGAGATACCAGGCCTCGGTCGCCGAGATCCTGTGCGCCCCGTCGGAGGTCGTCAGCAGGAACTCCGCTCCCACGCGGACGACCCCGGTGCCGCGCGGGAGAACGACGGCTCCGGACACGAACACCGCGACGCTGAGCAGTGCCATCCCCATCACCCGAGCGCGCAGCCACGGAGAGCTGCGCCAAAAGCCTGCGCCGATGGCGTTCCCCAGCGCCCGCCTCACAACGACCTCGGACCGGTGGGATCGCACGTAGACGAGGAGCGCGGCCGCCGCCCACAGCGCAAAGGCTACGAGCAGGCTGATGATGACCAGCGATGGCCACCGGTTCGAGGATGCGAGGGAGACGCCGATGACAACCGCAACGACGACCCATGACCATGTCGCGGCGACGAGAAGGATGCGTGCGTAGCCAGCGCGCGATCGTGTAGCCAACGGTCTCTCCCCTCGGATCCCGGTACCGCCATTGTTACGCATTCATCCGGCATCCCCGTCGCACACCCCGCGCGGTCCGCCCCCGGCGCTTGACCTTGCCCCCACTGATGTCCGCATCCGGGTTGAACGTCATGCCGCACACGGTACCGCGGAGGGGCACGGGCGGGTATTGGCGGGATCACTCCATTCGATCTCGAAGGATGCTCGGCAGGAAGCCCACTCGATCGAGCTGGAAGATCAGGTGGACGGTCAGCTCGCTCGGCGCGAAGACCAGGCGATAGCTTCTTGGCCCGTCGGCTTGGGTGAGGAGCCCCCGATCCAGCAGACGTCGAATCGCATGGCTCCGTGTCGTCGCCGAACCGGGAAAGGCCTCCTCGAGGTCGCCTGCTCGCACGATCGAGCGCCGAGCAACGATTCGCAGCGCATCGCGCTCGCGCCGGGTGACCCCACCAGCAGCGTTCAGCCTTTCGATGGCGGGAAGGAGAAGCTCAGTTGTGACGAAGGAGTTGTCGCGAAGAGACCGCAGCCGTTCGAGGTCGGTGACGAGTCCGTCGAGGATGAAGTCGCACCATGCGATGGTTCCTTCGTCATCGAGCCGGTCCGCCTGCGAGAGATGGTCGTAGTAGCCCGAACGATCCGCCCCGAAGACCGCAGTGGGATTGATCGCGCGGTAGCTCGTCGTCGAAACGAAGCCCTGACGGATGAGCATCGCGTAGGTCAAAAGACGTGCGACCCGGCCGTTCCCGTTGCCGAAGGGGTGGATCCACAAGAAGCGGTGATGAACGATCGCCGTCTGCAGAAGCTGCATGTGCGGTTCGACGTCTTCATTGGCGAAATCCAGCAGCTGAGCCATGTCTCCGAGCACGTCCGAGGGAAACGGAGGACGATGCGCAGAACCCCCGATCGTCACCTCTCCGCGCCGATAGCCTCCCGCGTGCTGGTCGCCCTCCCGACGCAGCCGGTCGACGACCAGACGATGCAGCTCCCTGACGAACCCATGCGTGAGGGGACCCACGAGCGCGTGCCGCTCGACGAAGGCCATCGCACCCTGGATGTTCAGGATCTCGTCGACTCCTTCATCAGGGGCCACTTGCGACTCGCGTCCACGCATCGCGCCCGCGACCGCATCGAGCAGCGTCGTGCGATTGCCTTCGATGCGCGCCGACATGATGCTGGTGAGGAGCTCGAACAGTTCTTTGAGCTGGAAGTACACAATCGGCGGAGTCGAGCCGTGGTCGAGCTCGCCGCGAGCACGCTCCAAACGGATGATGCTCCGGCTGAGCCCGCTGTCGAACGCGAATCTCGGGTACGTGATCGGATCCACGGTGCTACTTTCCCGAACGTTCGTCGACAATTGAACTCAGGCCCCCATATTAGCTGATCAGAAGACTCTTTTGAAGGATTCGATCTTTTGAATACTTGAATACTGTTGGCGCCGCGAAGTGAATCGGCTCTCTCCGGTGAGGGCCTTCCGGATCCGGCATCCCCGCCGCACACCCCGCGGGCTAGGCTCGCAGCATGAGCACCTCCCCCGTCACCGTGACCATCACCGGGGCCGGCGGGCAGATCGGGTACGCCCTGCTGTTCCGCATCGCCTCCGGCCAGCTCCTCGGGCCGGACGTGCCCGTGCGGGTGCGCCTCCTCGAGATCCCGGCCGGGCGCTCGGCCGCGGAGGGCACGGCACTGGAGCTGCAGGACGGCGCCTTCCCGCTGCTGCACTCGGTCGACGTGACCGAGGACGCGAACGCCGCCTTCGACGGCGCCAACGTCGCCCTGCTTGTCGGAGCCCGCCCGCGCGGCGCCGGGATGGAGCGGGCCGATCTGCTGGAGGCCAACGGTGCGATCTTCGGGCCGCAGGGAGCGGCGATCAACGCGGGCGCGGCGGACGACATCCGCGTGCTCGTGGTGGGCAACCCGGCCAACACGAACGCGCTCATCGCGAGCGCGCACGCACCGGACGTGCCGGCCGAGCGCTTCACCGCCATGACGCGCCTCGACCACAACCGCGCGGTGGCCCAGCTGGCCGCGAAGCTCGACTCGCCGGTCACCTCCATCGAGCGCGTGATCGTCTGGGGCAACCACTCCGCCAGCCAGTACCCCGACCTCAGCCACGCGACCGTCGACGGCCGCCCCGCCACCGAGCTGGTGGACGAGCGCTGGCTCGCCGACGAGTACATCCCGCGG
>Ga0153921_1000105_pt1 | contig 67717 bp, 55 predicted proteins | sample TSNJ005MetaG_FD_104691 | JGI IMG/M metagenome (GOLD analysis project Ga0153921, IMG submission 104691) | Attine ant fungus gardens microbial communities from New Jersey, USA - TSNJ005 MetaG | ecosystem: Host-associated > Fungi > Mycelium > Unclassified | place: USA: New Jersey, Brendon T. Byrne... | reverse complement strand
TACGGTGTTGATACGCAGACCCGGCAGACCGGCGTCGATGTTGATCTCGCGATCGTTGGTGCCGGTGTTGCCGTGCTGATTGGTTACAGAGGCACTGATGGTCAGGTCGCCGTCGCCAAATCCTTTCAGATCGGCAGAAGGTACGCTGACGCTCCAGCTCAGGTCGTTCTGCACTGTCGCGGTATAGACATTGCCACCTACGGTGACAGTAACGACATCGCCCGCCGCCGCATTGGTGACTTTGCCGCTGATGGTCTGATCGGCGTCGATTTCAGTGGCATTAATAATGTCGTCGCCTGCCGTGACTGCAATGGTGACATTCGGCAGAACGGAGTCGACAACTACGTTGTGTGTGGCTGACCCGCTGTTACCCTCAGCGTCAGTGATGCTGGCGGACAGGGTATAGGTTGCTTCGCCGAGTTTTGAAACATCGGTGGCCGGAACGGTGACCGTCCAGTTACCGCCGGATACGGTACCAGTGTAAGTAATGCCGTTCAGCGTCAGGGTAACCGGCGTGCCATCGGCACTGTTGCTGGTCCCGCTGATTTCCAGCGCTTCGCCCTTTTCAATGGCATTAATGACGTCGTCGGTGGCAACGGTATTAATTGCCAGTTCCGGCACTTCTGAAGCAACCAGTACTGATGTTGACTGCGAGCCCGTGTTGCCCGCTTTATCAGTGATGCTGACGTTGACTTCGTAACTGCCATCCGCCAGTGAACTGAACACGGACGCCGGTAAACCGACACTCCATGAGCCATCAGCCGCCAGCGTGGTAGTGTAAGTCTGACCATTGATGACCAGCGTCACGGTGTCGCCTGCTTCTCCACCGGTACTGGTGCCGCTGACGATTTGCGCCTGAGTTTGCTCTGCGCTGTTGAGGATATTGTCACCGGCGATGGTATTGATGGTGACGACCGGAACCGTCGTATCGACCAGTACATCGTGCGTGGTGGAGGTGCTGTTCCCCGCCGCATCGCTGACCGAGGCGCTGACAGTGACATTTCCGTCTTTGAGTACACCCGCATGGGCAGCAGGAACATCCACCGACCAGTGACCATTGGCATCCACGGTTGCGCTGTAGGCGATGCCGTTAAGCAGCAGCGTTACAACCTGCCCGGCTCCGGCATCCGACGTCCCGCTGAGCGTCAGTGGCTGACCTGATTCTGCGGCATTGAGAATATCGTCTCCCGCAACAGTGTTAATCACCAGCGCAGGAGGATGGGTATCAACCGTTAAGGTCGAGCTGGAGGTAATGGTATTGCCCGCGCGATCCACGCCGCTGACCTGAACGGTATACACGCCGTCGGCAAGGGCCTGCGCATCCGCAGCCGGGACATTGACCGACCAGCTGCCGTCCGCCGCCACGGTGGTCTGCCAGCTTGAACCATTGAGGGAAACCGTCACGGTGGTTCCCGCGGCCAGATTCGCGCTTTGGCCAGACAGGGAAACATCTGCGCCCGCTTCTGCGGCATTCAGCACGTTATCTCCGGCCAGCGTATCGACACTCAGTGACGCTTTTTCGGTCACGATGTTGAGCGTAATGGAACCCGCGCTGGTGCTGGAACCATTGCTTTCCTGAACCACAATGTAGGTATGTGATCCCGCAGACTGAGGCGCGAGCTGTGCCGTCCACTGTCCGCTGGCATCGACCAGCGTCGTCGCGATAATTTTTCCGCTGGCATCCACAATAGAAATTTCAGCCCCCGGATTACCGGTGCCGGTGAAAGTAGGACGCACGTCATCGGTCACAGCCTGATTGGCAAGAATGCCCTGGCTGTCACCCTGCGTATCCGTCACCAGGAAGGTTGGACGGGCGACTTCGACATCTTTCGTGTTATCAATGACTTTTGTTTTTTCGTCACTGCCGCCGCTGTGGCCCAGCAAAGCACCCACGGCACCTGCACCCAGCACGCCAGCCAGTAAATATGGCCATTCAACACTGACTTCCGTGGTGCTGAGCAGTAAAGGTTCGAGGCCTGCGAGGGGCGTTTCAACCGCATGAACCGTAAAGGCAGCCGTATCATGCGCCGCTGTCGCATCGGTGAAATCAATTTCGGTCAGTTGCTGATTTTCATCCTGGAAAACCAGTTTATTTTCATTATCCTGACCGATATTCTCAAAATATCCTACACAACGGATGACCGAGCCATCCTGCATATGAATAATCAGGTCATTACCGCTTCGTTCATAGCTGGCGACATTTTTCACCGAGTCATGAATAACCACGATGCCCGATTCGTTCATTGCGAGTGCCGTATTTCCCTGGGCAGTGAATTCGTTCTTCAGCGACGTTTTGCGAGAGATAATATCTATGCTTCTGCTCATGATATTGTCCTTAATCCTTGTCTGTAATGTGAGGTGTTGTTTCAATGCTAAAAAACATTTTTGTTGTTGATTTAACTGCAGGTTATTTCAGATCGGGTAACGACTGTTTCTCACCCTGACTAATTCCAAGCTGAGGCAATAGGTTATTTACCGCCGTCGTGTAATTAATCAGTGAATACCAGCTGTCGTATTTGGCGCTGACTTGTGAAAACTCAGCCTGGAAGACGTCCTGCTCTACGCTGAGTAAATCATTCAGCGTACGCTGGTTAAGTTTATATTCGCTTTTGTATACATCGCGCGAGCGGATGGAATCCTGCAACTGTGCTGCGCTGGCCTGCACCTGCCCTTCTGCACCCGCCCAGTTGGCATAAGCTACTGACGCTTTTTGCAAGATATCCAGCTTGGCCTGATCAACGAGCGTCGCAGCAATATTTTTGCGTCCTTCTGCCTGACTCACGCGTGCAGAAACGGCCCCGCCCTGATAGAGCGGCGCATCCACATGTAACTGGATTTGATTATTCCAGTACGGATTATTATTCGTTTCGTAACGCGTCCGGCTGGCCTGTAAACTCAGCGTCGGTAAATAATCCGATTTGGCTTTACTGACTTCATAAGAGGCAGATTCTTGCTGTGTCTGTGCAAATAAAACGGTAGGAATTTTCGAATAATCGATATTCTCCGGCACAACTGGATTATCAAAATCATTGGCGGCAAACGGCTGATAATATTTAGCTTTCACGCCGGTCAGCGATTCTAATTGCGCTTTGGCCGCCGATAAACTCGCCTGATATTGTTTCAGCGTTGAACGCATCCCTGAAATACGCGATTGCGCCTGCAATACATCAGAACGGGTGCTTAATCCCGCGTCCGCACGTAATGAAGACATTCTTCTGACGTCTTCCAGGGCACGGATATTTTCCTCAACCGTGCGGGTGAGGTCCTGATATTTTAATACGTCCAGATACGCGGTCGCGGTTTGTTCGGCCACGTCAGACATTGTCGCCAGTAATTTATAGCGATAGCTTTCCTGCGTTGATTTCTGCTGGCTGACATTGGCATTCGTTTTGCCAAAATCATAAACCAGCTGAGAAAGCGTCAGACCATAGGCAGCCGCATTATTCAGGCTGTTAGAAAAATCCTGCTGGGTTGAGTTGCCAGTATTCGCAGTCAGCCCCACCTGCGGATACCACGCACTTTGCGCTTCCCGGATCTGCGCCTGGCCGATACCCAGCTGATAGGCTTGCTGCGTAACCGAAGGACTGCGAGAAAATGCCTGCAAGATAGTTGATTTCAGATCAACAGAATCGAGCCCTCTCATCGCAGGTGCGTTAGCCCACGCGTTGACATTTTCTGAAACATTTGCAAAGACCACGCCAGGGAATGTCAGTAACACCCCCAAAATGCTTAACGGTATGGCAATAATCTTAGACCATTTGTTCATCTGACACTCCTGTCATTATCCTTAGGGAGAACGTCCTCGTGCAGCCATTGCACAGTCCTCCAGCCCCCTGTTTCCTGTGACTCTGGTCTCATTATTACAATCTTCGCGCTGCAGAAAAAGTGGTCAAAAATTACGTAAGTAAGCAGAAATACATTCACGAAGGTGGAAAAATCCTAATGTTCACATTCATTAGGTGAATGTGATTAATGTTATAAATCAGTATGTTGTTTTTAATAAAAAAGGGAAAAATCTGATCGTCTGAAAGGCGGATTTACAGTGAAAATTGGCATCATTTTGATTGATAGCTTTACAAAACTCAGTCATATCTTAGGATAATTTGCAAAATCCTTACAAATAAATCCCTGTTATTTCCCCTTTAACAGGCATTCATGACCGTGATCCGATGAAAAAGGAGAGAATAAAAACAAATTTTCACTCACAGATTAAAAGCAACATTTTGTTAACAATGATTTAAATACAATGTAAAAACATCTTGCCGTCGCCCGCAATAATGATTAAACATCATCTGACAATCCTCCTTAAGTATTAGCCACCCGCTTATCGTCATTGCGAGATAAAATGGACAACCTTTGCAGAGATTTCATCCGATATTCTTTCGAAAGTTTCGTGAAACGAAAATTTATGGCCTTATCTGAAGGGATTTTTTCTTATGGGGGGAATCTTCAAAACAACAATTTCCACGTCTGTTAAATCATTTAAATTACAAGGGGAGCAGGTAACGTGGGGTTTCTTTTCTGGTGTCTAAGAGTGTCAGTTTTTGTACATTAACTTAAGAATGTTTAAGCATTAAACGAAGAAATTAAAAATATTCCTAGACACGTAATTTATTTTGTCAGCAATAGAAAAAATACCATCTATTATCAGGCAGTTGCACTGTGGGTTTCACAAATTTTATTTACTTGATAATAAGATGATCATATTTGGTTACGTTGACGACTGCATTCTTACCCGATAGTATACCGGAAAGCTTATTTGGTAATAATAACGGAGATGTATTATCAGGTATACGCAATGATCTCTACGGAAGCCGATGCATTTAAAGGAATGGATTAATGATGCGCATTGCACTTATTGACTCATGCACATTGACATATGTAGGGTTAAAAAACCTCTTTTCTTTAATCCGCACAACTTCAGGCATTACGTTCAATCATATCAGTGCGGAAGATGCGCTGGATAAACATGCTGAAAACTTCGACGTTTATATCCTGGAACCAGGGGAGATCGGCTTCGAGTTTAATATTGATAAATTCATCTATAATTTAAAATCGAAAACACAGCAGGAAAGCAAAGTCATCATCTTCAGTGATAACATCATTGTTAACAGCAAGTTAGCTGACTTTTGCGTATGTAAAGAGAACTCATTCTCGAAAGTATATTTCTTCTTTGACAGCTTATTGAAAGGGAAATACGACTCAATCAAACCTTTTCTTGAGGACTATTTGCTCAGTAAAAACGAAGTCATTCTGCTCCGCTGCCTGTCAAAGAACCAGCGAATGAAAAGCATTGAGAAAATCACGGCAATTCCAATTTCTAACCTTTATTACTACAAATACAGCGCGATGAGAAAGCTCGGTCTTAAAAGTACCAAAGAGCTGTTTCACTACCTTAATCGTGTGCTCAATCATTCTGTATGACAGCCGGGCCTCGGTAGTTCATCTATAAAAAAAGCTATCGTTTATCGATAGCTTTTTTGCCTTATAAAGACGACTTTTCAGGGTATCCGGGCAAGAAAATCTGTGCACTGATCACTGCATAAGATACTTGTACAAATCTATCGAATTTTTAAGCCCCAATTTTTTCATGGCATTTCGCTTGTGGGTACTGATCGTCTTACTGCTCTTCCCCATTTTTTGCGCTACACCCGAATTGGTCTTCATGCTTTTAATCTCACATAACACTTCGCGTTCCATTGAGGTCAGACACATTCTCGCCGGATGAAATACTTCATTTTTCTTTCTGTTTAAATAGGGGCTGATTGTCATCTGATAATTAAGGTCAACAACACCGGTAATGAGCATCTTTCTCAGCACCGTTAACTCTTCCTGTTCAGAGATGAGCATATCAATGTTCTCTTCAACCAGGCGTGTCAGTCTGTCGTATTGTTCTATTTTAGTGATTACAATGACGCGCGGTGGCTTGTATAAAAAATCCATTCTCCGGATGAACTTAATCACAGAGTTAAAGTTTTCTACGTTATTATTTATCTCAATAATAATGCAGTCTACGCTCATGCCGATTCCAGATTCGTAGAACTCATTCAATGAAGTAAATAAGTTAACTTTTGAATTAACATGATTAAGGATAGACGAGAGCGTCAGCATCTCATAATAGCCAGAGTGGATAACAACTGTTTGTTTCATTTATCATTCCATTGGTAGTACTTTCCGTTGTAATTCTTTTCTGAGGAAAAATCCTAATCCTCCTGAACACGGGCTAATCTTAGTGAGGCTGTTTTGACATGTCGATAGCGGGGAGGTCGGGCGGGCGGACTTAGGAATTTTCTAAACATATTAGATAAATCTGTAAATAACCAAAAAACAAGAAATTAATCACCAGACATTAACATTCAAGCAGCATAAAACACTAATCATAAATAATAAATAGTCGCATTCTCTGTTTATATTTGCTTTCAACTATTTTTCCAGTCTGATTGACATGTATAACAACGTTATAATTTTGATGGAGAAAATGGCAAATAATCACCAATACTCAATGATCACTAAACATATCGCTCTTTTTACTCATTTTGCTTAGGAATTTTCTAGTTTCTTAAGTGAAAAAAATCAGAAGGCAGGATTGATTAATTTTGAGCACAAAATAACAAATCTATTACCTCATCCAGGCGGTTCTGCCGTGCCGGTCATAGCAGGTCAGGTATAGTGGGATCTGTGGCGGGGTGTTTCACTGATCAGACAGAATGCAAAGGACGCAGTAAAGTGCCCTTCGCATTCGAATGCATTCACCAAATCAATGATAAGGACTTCTTTTATACATTTTGGATATTTTGGTTATCCTTTTGAAATAATTTTATTCCACTTTCAATGACTAAATCCTTTCCCTTCCAGTAATTCTTGCATTAGCCTTAACTCGTCCTTGTAGATATACCGCAACTGATTTCCATCAGAATAAATATCCTGGGCTCCCATGAAAACCAGACACGGGAATGACTCTGGCGCAGATTCAGAAAGGGCGATGTCCAATTCTTCATCAGTGAGAATCGAGGGATTCATAGGGTTATGGTTAATATTCAAATAATCTTCTACAAACCATTTTTCAAATGTCGGTTTATCAGTCAGGACTTTCATCACACCTTCTTTTCATTAGCACGGCAACGGGTGTTATTAAGCATTCCCCTGAGATAAGACACAATAGAGGTTTTTCGAAGTCGTGCTTTGAATTTTTTATATCACCTGAACTAAGTACTTGATCAAAGAAAGAATAACTGAAAATGAACAATAAATTTGACTACAATCTCATCAAAACGCTGGTGCTGGTGTATGAAACCAGAAGCATGAGTAAATCTGCACAAGCATTAGGAATATCGTCACCCACGCTGACCTATGCATTAAATAAACTCCGTGATTATTACAATGACCCCTTATTCATCAAATCCGTCAAAGGACTAAAAGCCACACCGCTTGCTAACCAGCTTTATCCCTCGTTTAAAAATGTTGACGAAGAAATATCCCATTCCTTAATGGTGAGTACTGATGATCCCCCTGAAATTTCCAATGTTATTATCAGAACAAATACGATGATTGAATATTATTTGGTTGATAAGTTATTAAAAAATAAAAAATTTCCCCAGGAGTTAAATTTTACCTTTAACAACCGCATCATGCTGGAAGACCAGCGGAGCACCGCGCTGGTATCTAGAGAAGTCGACATTGATATTGGCTCAGCCATCAGACATAACCACTCGTTCATTTCAACAAAGATTGCCCAGTCACGGATCGTGGGTTTGTGCCGGAAAGGACATCCCCGTATAAAAAACCAATTGAGCGACGAGCAGTGGATGGCAGAGGAACATATCGTTCTCAGCTCCGCCGAAACCAGCGCTTACCTTCCTGAAAAGCTGTATGGATTATCTCATCAGAGGAATATCCGTTACAGATCTAACTCGCTGATTAATATGCTTTACTGTATTGAAAAAAGTGATGCTGTGATGTTCTTTCCGGCATTCCTGCTCAAGCACATCCCCGTACACTTAAACGTGCGTAGTGTCGAAATCCCCTGGATGGAGGAAGATACTATTGATATTTATGCTTATATTCACAGTAAGGCGAAAAATGACGAGAGACTGGAATGGATTATCCAGTTGCTGAAGAATTAGAAAATAAATAATGAGGTATTATTATGCATTCAACTCAAAGAAAATGATGCAACACGTGAATTGTATATCACAAAACCCGATGAATAACCCATAATTAAGTTTCCTAAACACAATTGTAATTTAACTAAATGAATTTTAGGAACACAGCTTTGATATTATATATCAGTTACCATAATAAAATCAGCTATTCACTTCCGATAAGGTGAATTCCAGCCCCACATAATTTATTAGAAGAATAATATGATTACTATTGAAAGAAGCATTCTCAGAAAAGGCCACATCGGTTTTAAAGTTGCTGCATACCAGCAGCTTGATCATATGCGTACGCTGCACTCATCCTTTCAGAGGGAAGCTGACTGGGCCGGATTTTACGTGGCTAAAACTAAAAATGTGGCGGCGGGATATCGTGTTGATTACCAGCATCCCTACGGGCATACGGTCACGCTTATCCATGATATGAAAGTGCTTATATGTAAAGGACCGGAACTGGAGAACTCAAGTATTACCGGTTTTGCTAAAGCCAGAATGATTATAGATGCCCTGCCAGAGGACATGAAAACATCTGTCATTAAACTAAACAGCCCCTTAATTCCCGCGCTGGGGAGGCTGGGATTTTGTTATCAGGGGCCTCATGATGATGAGGGTGGAATTGAAATCATCATTCCGAACAGGCTGATTGCGTTTGTGGCAATGCATGAGAAAATTGATTTTGGCGTTAACAAATACTTTTAATAAGACGAAAAAATGATGAGCAGCTGGGAAACCTCTCCGACTGCTCAGATATCCATTTAGGGCTGATTCACTGCGAACGACCGCGCCACCAAATCTTGCGCACACGCCCACGCCGAACTCCAGGCCCACTGGAAGTTATACCCGCCGAGCCAGCCGGTCACATCCACCACTTCGCCGATGAAATACAAACCGGGGACTTTCGCCGCCGCCATCGTTTTAGAAGACAACTCTTTGGTATCGACACCGCCGAGTGTCACTTCTGCCGTGCGGTAACCTTCGGTGCCATTCGGCTGCACCTGCCAGTTTTGCAGCTGTTCCACCAGTGCGGCCTGTTGCGGCACGTTCAGCTGTTTGAGCGTCACATCCGGGAGCTGTCCCAGCGTTTGCAAGCATTCCACCAGACGCTTCGGCAATTGCATCGCCAGCGTATTCTTCAGGCTCTGATTAGGATGTTCCTGACGCTGCGTATTCAGAAACGCCGCCAGATCGACATCAGGGAGTAAGTTAACACTTACAAACTCTCCAGGCTGCCAGTAGCTTGAAAGCTGTAAAACAGCCGGACCGGAAAGGCCACGGTGAGTAAACAGAATGCTTTCGCGGAATACGGTACCGTCTTCGGCGGTCAGCACCGCAGGAACGGAAACGCCAGAAAGCGTCTGTAAATGTTCAAGCAGCGGTTTGTGCAGGGTAAACGGCACCAGACCGGCGCGGGTCGGCAACACTTTCAGGCCAAACTGTTCCGCCAGACGGTAACCAAAAGGCGAAGCGCCGAGTCCCGGCATCGAAAGCCCACCGCTGGCAACAACAAGTGAGTGAGTACTCACAGCTGAGCCGTTCACGTTGATAACAAAGCCTTCTTCCGTTTTCTTAACGTCGGTGATTTCACTTCTCAGACGCACATCAACGTTACCCGTTTCGCACTCTTTATCGAGCATCGCCACAATCTGCTGCGCGGAGTCATCACAGAATAGCTGGCCGAGGGTTTTCTCATGCCAGGCGATATTGTAACGGTTGACCATATCGATGAAATCCCACTGGGTGTAACGCGCCAGTGCAGATTTACAGAAATGCGGATTTTCAGAAAGATAAGCCGCCGGCTCGGCGTAAAGATTCGTGAAATTGCAGCGTCCGCCACCCGACATCAGGATTTTACGTCCGGTTTTTTTGCCATTATCCAGCAGCAGAACCCGGCAGCCACCCTGTCCGGCCTGTGCCGCACAGAACATACCTGCAGCACCTGCACCAATGACGACCACATCAACCTGTTCCACTTTTGGCCTCTCTTTATGAATATTCGACTACGTTTTAGATAGGGTTTCCCCTTCTGAGCGGGCGTGCTGCCCCCTGAGTGGCGCGAATTGTAAGGGACAGACGCGTCTTAAACCAGTCAGACAGCTTGCTTTCTGAACGTCGTAAGGAAATGTTTCAGCTGGCAAAGGAGGAATAAGATTTTGATAAATAAAAATTTAATTGAAACAAACGTGATTTTTGAACTGTTTTTAGTCAAAAAAATGTCATATTTTCCTTTTCCCCTCACCCTGTTCTCGCAGATAATGCGCGGCGTTCATGACCACTAACTGGCGTAACAATTATGCTGCATCTATTTGCCGGGTTGGATATTCATACCGGTTCGTTATTGATTCTCGCGTTACTGTTTGTTCTGTTCTACGAAGCGATTAACGGCTTCCATGATACGGCCAACGCAGTAGCAACCGTCATCTATACCCGGGCAATGCGTTCGCAATTAGCGGTCGTGATGGCAGGGGTATTTAACTTCTTTGGCGTCCTGCTCGGTGGTTTGAGCGTGGCCTATGCCATCGTCCATTTACTCCCAACCGATCTGCTGCTCAATGTAGGTTCCGCACATGGCCTTGCCATGGTGTTCTCTATGTTACTGGCGGCGATCATCTGGAACCTCGGCACCTGGTATTTTGGTTTACCGGCGTCCAGTTCCCATACCCTTATCGGCGCCATCATTGGCGTAGGGCTGACCAATGCATTAATGACTCACACTTCCGTGGTCGATGCGTTAAACATCCCTAAAATGATTGGTATTTTTGCTTCGCTGATTATCTCTCCGCTGGTCGGGATGATTATCGCGGGTACCATGATTTTCCTGCTGCGCCGTTACTGGAGTGGCAATAAGAAACATGCCCGTATCCACCTGACACCGGCGGAACGTGAGAAGAAAGACGGCAAGAAAAAGCCGCCATTCTGGACACGTACCGGCCTGATTCTGTCGGCTATCGGCGTGAGTTTCTCTCACGGCGCTAACGATGGTCAGAAGGGTATCGGTCTGATCATGCTGGTGCTGATTGGCGTGGCGCCAGCGGGTTTTGTGGTGAATATGAACGCGACCGGTTACGACATTACCCGTACCCGCGACGCCGTGACTCACCTCGGCCAGTATTATCAGCAACATGTTGATGCCGTGCCGCACGTGGTTGCACAGACGCCAATGGTGCCTGCACCGGACGTCAATATCGCACCGACTGATGAGCCTAAAGTGTTCCACTGCGACAGCAGCCACGCACTTGACGCTATCGGCCGCGCGCAAACACTGCTGACCAATCTTCAGTCTTACAGCGACCTGGCACCGGAAGAACGCAGCCATATGCGCCGTCTGCTGATGTGTGTTTCTGATACTGCGGATAAAGTGGCCAAGCTGCCGGAGACCTCTCCTGCGGATAAACGCTTCCTCGGCGAGCTGAAAACAGACATTCTGCAAACTGTTGAATACGCACCAATCTGGATCATCATTGCTGTCGCTCTGGCGCTGGCACTGGGTACCATGATTGGCTGGAAACGCGTGGCGACCACCATCGGTGAGAAGATTGGTAAGAAAGGCATGACGTACGCACAAGGCTTGTCTGCACAGCTGACCGCGGCCGTTTCTATCGGCGTTGCCAGCTATACGGGTATGCCGGTTTCCACCACACACGTGCTGTCTTCTGCGGTTGCAGGGACCATGATTGTGGATGGCGGCGGTGTGCAGTCGAAGACCGTGAAGAACATTGCAATGGCGTGGATCTTAACCCTGCCAGTGTCGATTGTCCTTTCCGGCGTGCTGTACTGGCTTGCGCTGAAGCTGATCTGATAGCTTTCTGAACGGCATTAAAAAGGCGACCCTGCTCAGCAGCGGTCGCCTTTTTTTTTCCTTTTTCACACATCCTCCCTAATTCATAACCAAAGTAATTGGAGTTGCAGCAAGGCAGCAAGCGAGAGAATCCCGATGAGCTGACACAGGTCAGTGATTCGGGTGAACGAGAGCCGCTAACGCCGCTGCAGCTTCAAGTACGAAGGGTATGCTAGTACCAGATCAGCATCGCTAACATACTGATTAAAATTAATCCGACCAGTGCAGTTGTCAGCATAAACTGACCGCGGACCCGTTCACAACGGCGGATAAACTCAGGATCGTGATGTTCAACATAGCGCTGAGCATAAATGTAACGCACCAGTCTTATTTGTTTGCTCGGCTGGCCGTGCGACGTGAAGAATCCCCCGCCATCAACGTATTGATACAGCAGCGGATCGCACCCCCGCAGTACCACCAGCAATGCGCGCAAAGAAGAATAATAGCGCAGCATATTCACGACACACACAAAACATAAAGCCCAAAACAGCGCAACGGGACTGATCATGATTCCCCCTCAAGGCGAACTGACACCGCGCAATGCACCGGTAAAATAGCGGCGCATACCCGACGTTTCGCCCTGCCTTTCCGCAATTTCACACCCCCGGGCAAACTGCGCCCGCCCTCTTTTCGTACCACAGAAGATTGCCAAAGCAGGAGAAGCCTGCATTATTGAGTGTAGGAAACGAATCCCGAACTGTTCATATTATTTCTATCTATAGATGCCCGGATTTGGAAATGGGATCTGTATGCTTGATTTCTCTGACCATTTTGGCGCTATACTGAAGTCATGACATTCGCATGATGCTGATATTGCTATTAACCGACTTATGGAAGGAGTTTTCTTATGGCTTACAAACACATATTGATTGCTGTTGACCTCTCACCCGAGAGCAAAGTTTTAGTCGAGAAAGCGGTTTCCATGGCGCGTCCGTATAACGCCAAGGTGTCCCTGATCCACGTTGATGTGAACTATTCAGACCTGTACACCGGTCTTATCGACGTCAATCTGGGCGACATGCAGAAACGCATTTCCGAAGAGACGCACCACGCACTGAACGAACTGTCGCAAAACGCCGGTTACCCGATTTCAGAAACCCTGAGCGGCAGCGGTGATTTAGCGCAGGTGCTGGTGGATGCCATCAATAAATATGGCGTGGATTTAGTGCTGTGCGGCCATCACCAGGATTTCTGGAGCAAACTGATGTCGTCCGCGCGTCAGCTGATCAACACCGTTCACATCGACATGCTGATCGTGCCTTTGCGCGATGAGGAAGAAGAAGCGTAAGACGTATTATTGCGTTAACGCTGACATAAAAATGCCCGCAGGTGAAAACCGGCGGGCATTTTTTTATGAGATTTTAACGTGGAATTCTGGTCAATCCCTGAGCAAAAGCGTATTTTGTATATACAGAACGTTTTCATATCTGCATAAAATCAATATCTATCTGTTTATTAAATATAATAAATTAAAATGTCAGGTATATACGGATGAAGTTTTTCATACAGGATGTATCATGAAAATCCAGTTTTCAGCGGCAGTGAAAGAGAAATTGTTCGTAAAACACAGTGTTGTGGAGAAAGAGGTCTTCGAATGTTTTGCCAACCGTGAGGGTAATTACCTTAAGGATACCCGAGAGAAGCACCTGACGACGCCGCCCACCTTGTGTTTTATTGCTGAAACGAACAGAGGCCGGACACTTAAAATTTGCTTTGTGCCACCCTATAACGGGCTCCCGGCTCAGCTAAAATCAGCTTTCGAGCCTAACGAAATTGAAAGGCGAATTTACGCCAGTAAAGGTGCTCTTTGAAAATCGGCAGTCACGCTCCAAATTTAGAGGAAGACATTATGAAGACCCGCCAGGATGCTCAGGATAATGCAGAAATGTGGGATAACCGCGAACTAGGTGCATCCGAAGAACACGCAGAAGCGGTTTCCCCGTCTGAGGCCGCTGAGTACGATGACATGATGGAACTTCAGGCAATTTCAATCAGGCTGCAAAAGTCGCTGCTCAATAACCTGAAAACTATCGCGGCACATCACCAGATTGGTTACCAGCCGATGGTCAGGGATTTGCTCACGCGCTTTGCAGAAGCTGAAATGAAAAAAATCCTGATTGAGCAGTTAAACAAGATCGACGAGGCACAACGGGATCGCGAAAAAACCGTACCAGTCACTGAGTTTATTGAGGATTTGCGTAATCAGGCATGAAAATAAGAAACCAGAACGTATGCGCAGTGCTTTCTGGTTTCTTTTTCATCTCGTTGAGATACAACAAAGGCTTTCTATAACGGCGTATAAATATCAAACCGGTGACTCTTGGTCACAACTGCAGCCTGTGCTGCGATATCAGCCATTGGCGGGGCATAGTCCGGGCGTTTTACCACGATACGTTTAGTCGCTAAGCGGCGCGCCGGTTCCAGCAGGCCGTCGGCATCTTCATCCGGGCCGACTAAACCCTGAAACACCCGCATCTCTTTCTTCACCAGCGCACTTTTCTGTTTGTGCGGATACATCGGGTCGAGATACACCACTTCCGGCTTTGGTGAAAGCTCAGAAAGCGCCGTCAGACTTGAAGCATGCAGCAGCGTCATGCGCTCACGCAACCACGGGCCGATTTCTGCATCACGATAGCCACGCGCCAGCCCGTCATCGAGCAATGCCGCGACGACCGGATTGCGCTCCAGCATCCGTACTTTGCAGCCCAGAGAGGCCAGCACAAACGCATCGCGGCCCAGTCCTGCGGTCGCATCGACCACATCCGGCAGATAACTGCCTTTGATACCGACGGCTTTCGCTACCGCTTCGCCACGTCCGCCACCGAATTTGCGACGATGCGCCATCGTGCCGCCGACGAAATCGACAAAAATCGCGCCGAGTTTGGGCTCGTCGCGTTTGCGTAATTCCAGACGCTCAGGCGTCAGCACCAGCGCCATCACGGCATCCGGGTCAGACGTCAGATTCCAGCGCTGCGCCAGAACAGATAAGGCGCCTTCATCGGCGCCTTCTTCACACAGTAAACACACACTCACAGGCAGAGGTTATCCTTTGATTCCGTAGTGGCGCAGCATAGCATCCAGCTGCGGCTCACGCCCGCGGAAGCGTTTGAACAGCTCCATTGGCTCTTCGGAACCGCCGCGCGACAGAATGTTATCCAGGAACGACTGACCGGTTTCGCGGTTGAAAATCCCTTCTTCTTCAAAGCGGGAATAGGCATCGGCCGACAGCACTTCCGCCCACAGATAGCTGTAATAACCCGCCGCATAACCGCCTGCAAAGATGTGGCTGAAGGCGTGCGGGAAGCGTCCCCATGACGGTGACGGCACCACGGCAACCTGTTTCTTGATTTCTGCCAGCGTTTGCAGGATTTGCGCGCCTTTGGCCGGGTCATATTCCGCATGCATACGGAAATCAAACAGACCGAACTCCAGCTGACGCAGGATAAACAGCGCCGCCTGATAGTTCTTCGCCGCCAGCATTTTATCCAGCATCTCTTTCGGCAACGGTTCGCCGGTTTCGAAATGACCAGAGATAAACGCCAGTGCGTCCGGCTCCCAGCACCAGTTTTCCATAAACTGACTTGGCAGCTCGACAGCATCCCACGGCACACCGGAAATACCGGCCACTCCCGGGGTGTCGATGCGGGTCAGCATATGATGCAGGCCGTGACCGAACTCATGGAACAGCGTGGTGACTTCGTTGTGCGTGAACAGCGCCGGTTTGTTACCCACCGGACCGTTAAAGTTACAGGTGAGATACGCGACCGGTTTTTGCAGTTCGCCGTCCGCTTTACGCATGCTGCCCACGCAGTCATTCATCCATGCGCCACCGCGTTTGTGTTCGCGGGCATACAGGTCGAGATAGAAACTGCCGCGCAAGTCGCCGGTTTCATCGAACAGATCGAAGAAACGCACGTCTTTGTGCCAGGTTTCTACGTCTTTACGTTCTTTGGCGGTGATGCCGTAAATGCGTTTCACCACTTCGAACAGCCCTTCCAGCGCACGCTGTTCAGGGAAATACGGGCGTAACTGCTCGTCGTTGATGGAGAACAGATGCTGTTTCTGTTTTTCACCGTAGAACGGCAAATCCCAGGCTTCCATTTCATCCACGCCGAAATGTTCTTTGGCGAAAGCTCGCAGCTGCGCCAGTTCCTGCTCGCCCTGCGGACGCGCACGTGTTGCCAGACCGCTCAGGAAGTCGATCACCTGTTTCGGGCTTTCGGCCATTTTGGTGGCGAGCGACATATCCGCGAAGGAATCAAAACCTAACAGCTGAGCCAGTTCGTGACGCAGCGCAAGTTCTTCAGCCATCACTTCACTGTTGTCCCACTTACCGGCATTCGGGCCCTGATCGGACGCCCGGGTCGCGAACGCACGGTACATTTCTTCGCGCAGTTCACGGTTTTCGCAGTACGTGATCACCGGCAGATAGCTTGGGATATCCAGCGTTAACAACCAGCCTTCCTGCTCTTTCGATTCCGCCAGCGCTTTCGCCGCGGCCAGTGCGCTTTCCGGCAGACCTTTCAGGTCATTCTCATCCGTGATGAGTTTGCTCCAGCCCATAGTGGCATCGAGCACGTTGTTGCTGTAGGTCGAACCCAGCTCAGACAGACGCGCGGAAATTTCGCCATAGCGTTTTTGTTTTTCCATCGGCAAACCAATGCCGGATAACTCGAAATCACGCAGCGCGTTATCGATGGCTTTTTTCTGCGCCAGAGAAAGCGTGCTGAAATGTTCGCTGTCTTTTAAATCGCGGTATGCCTGATACAAACCGGCATGCTGCCCGGTCCAGGTGCTGAATTCAGACAGAATGGGCAGGCATTGCTCGTAAGCTTCACGCAGTTCCGGGCTGTTTTTCACTGCATTAAGATGCCCGATCGGCGACCAGATACGGCTCAGGCGATCGTCACTTTCGGCCAGCGGCTGACACAGGTTTTCCCACGTATAAGGCGCACCCTGCGCGACGACGCGTTCAATCGTCTGGCGGCTTTCTTCGATAGCGGATTTCATCGCAGGGACAATATGTTCAGGCTTGATCGCAGAGAAAGGTGGCAGGGCGAACGGTTTTAAGAGCGGATTCGACGCGTTTTGCTGTTCAGTCATAGGGCCAGTCCTTCGTAATAGCGTTTGGGGCTGATGCGTCTGTGGCGCACCACGCCGTGAATTCGGGTCGTCTTAAAGATGACGTAACTTCTAACATGCGGTCAAGTTATGGGGAAATCAATGGGGGGCGGCGATTTCGCCCGGCGGCCATAGATATTCATGTTATCAATCACTCCCGTTCGGCTTATCAGGTTGCAGCAAGACCTGCCTCGCAATTTTCATCTTTGTCTGTCTCCTGCCGCTAAACCCTATTTACAACGAGGTTATTCCTGTTAGCTTCCCGTTATCTGGCGTATGCCAGTACAGTTTTTCCACAACACAGGGAGTCAGCAGGGAATGAAAACACTCAAAATTGTCACACTGGGCGGCGGCTCAGGTTACACACCGGAACTGATCGACGGATTTATCCGGCGCTACGACGAATTGCCGGTTTCGCAGTTCTGGCTGGTGGATATCGCAGCCGGTGAGGAAAAGCTGAAAATCGTCGGTGCGCTGGCACAACGGATGGTCAAAAAAGCCGGGCTCCCGATGACCGTGCATCTGACCACCGACCGCGAAGCCGCGTTGCGTAACGCGGACTTCGTTACGACTCAGCTGCGTGTCGGCCAGCAGGAAGCCCGTATTCACGATGAGGCGATCCCGCTGAAATACGGCGTTCTCGGCCAGGAAACCACCGGTGCTGGCGGTTTTATGAAGGCGCAGCGCACCATCCCCGTGCTGTTAGATTTGTGCCGCGATATGGAAAGGTTGTGCCCGGATGCGTGGCTGATCAATTTCACTAATCCGGCAGGGATTGTTACTGAGGCCATTGAAAAATATTCGAGCATCAAAACGCTGGGCATTTGCAGCGGTGCGAACAGCATGATGATGGATATCGCGAAGGTGTATGACGTCCGTCGTGAAGACGTATATGCCCGCGTGATGGGGCTGAATCACCTGGTATTTGCCGATCAGATCGCCGTCAAAGGCCACGACGTCACCGCAGAATTTATTGAGAAACTGGCGCAGGGCAATGGTCAGAATCAGCTGAAAAACATTCCCGATACCGGATTGCCACCGGCCTTTATCCGCGCGCTTGGCCTGTATCCCCTTTCCTACCTGAAGTATTTCTATCTGCAGCGTGAAATGGTGGCGCACAGCGTAAAAGACAGCCAGACGCACGGCACACGCGGAGAACAAACGCGTGAAATCGAACGCCAGCTTTTTGAACTCTATAAAAACCCGCAGCTTGAGAGCAAACCGAAAGAACTGGAAAGCCGGGGCGGTGCGTATTACTCGGATACTGCCTGTTCGATTATCAGCGCGATTTATAACAACCGGCAGGAGATCCACGTCGTCAATACGCTCAATCGCGGAGCAACGCCCGATCTCGACGAAAACAGTGTGGTAGAAACGAACGCAATGATAGATCGTCGGGGTGCGCATCCTCTGGCTTACGGGCGTTTGCCGGTGAAAATCCGTGGCCTGATCCAGAGCGTCAAAGCCTTTGAGGAACTCACCATCGAAGCCGCCGTCACTGGCGATTATTCCACCGCATTAATGGCGCTTTCGGTGCATCCGCTAATGCCGTCAGTGGATATTGCCGAAAAAATTCTCGACGAATACCTCGTCGTAAACCGGCCTTTCCTGCCGCAATATCCACAATAATCACGGGCATATCACATCATGATGAAATTCATAGAATCACGACTGGTGCCGTGTCTGGTTAAAGTCGGTGATAACGTTATTCTGGTCGCCGTGCGCAACGGCATTACGCTGACGCTGCCGTTTATTATTTCCGGCAGTATTTTCTTAATTATCGCCAATCTGCCGATCCCCGGATGGACAGAATATTTAGGGCAGTTTGGCACCGCGCTGAATGCACCGGTTCTGGTCACGTTCGGGATCATCGGTTTAATTTCGGCGATGGGCATCAGTTATAACCTGGCGAAACATTATAAGCTTGACGGACTGACCTGCTGCGCCATTACTGTCGCCGTATTCCTGATGGCGCAGTTAAATGATGACTACACGCTCAACGTCGATAATCTCGGCGCTGCGGGGTTATTCTCCGCCATTATTCTTTCGATCCTCACCGTCTATATCATTCGCTTTTTCATCGAACATAAAATCTATATCCGGCTGCCGGATAACGTGCCGCCGGCTGTGCTGCAATCTTTTGTCAGCGTGATCCCGGCGATTGTCTGTCTGGCGCTGGTGTGGTTTGTGCGGGTGATCCTGCATTTTGATATCAACGCATTCTTCACGCTGATCCTCAGCCCGCTGGTCATCGGGCTTGGCACACTGCCGGGCATGTTAATTTTGGTGTTTCTTATCTCGCTGCTGTGGTGTTGCGGGATCCACGGCACCAACGTGCTCTCCGGCATTACCGCGCCGATATTTCTTAAGTTTATTGTCGAAAATACTCAGGCTTATCTCAGCCACCAGCCGATACCACATATCTTCGCTGAAGGATTTTATAACTTCTTTATTTGCACCGGCGGTTCAGGCGCGACGATGGGGCTGGTGCTGGCGATGATGATGTCGAAAAGTCGTTATTATAAATCGCTGGGTCGCATGTCTTTTGCACCCTCGCTGTTTTGTATTAATGAGCCGGTCATTTTCGGCGTGCCGATGGTGTTTAATCCGCTGATGATGCTGCCGTTAATTATCACGCCGATGCTGTTATGCACCCTGTCGTATTTTCTGATGACGTTTAACATTATTGGCCGCCCGGTATTACAAATTCCCTGGACGATGCCGCCTTTGCTGAATGGATATTTCGCCACCGGCGGCAATATTCCGGCGGCTTTGTGGTCAGGCGTCATGATTATTATTTCGACAATCATTTATTATCCCTTCTTCCGGCTGATGGAAAAGAAACAGCTGGCACTGGAAGAAGCGGGTATTCCAGTTAATGCAGCGCAGGTCAGTGCATAAACGCCAATTACAACGGAAGGAAACGTCATGAAGATAAACTGCGCATTTGCAGGATTTGGGAAAAGCGCGACACGTTACCACTTGCCTTACGTTTTACAGCGACGCGACACGTTTCAGGTTAAAACCATTTTCGATATCACCCGTCGCCCGGACATTGAAAAAGAGGAGGCGTATCAGGGCATCCGTTTCACCTCTGATCTGAACGATATTCTGCACGACGAAAGTATTACGCTGGTGACGCTGTGTACGCCGCCGCAAACCCATTATGACCTGGCAAAACGGTGCCTTGAGCACGGGAAAAATGTCATCGTCGAAAAACCGTTTACCCGGACGCTGGCAGAAGCGCAGTCGCTGTTTGCGCTCGCCGCCGAAAAAGGGCTGACCGTGACGCCTTATCAGAACCGGCGCTTCGACAGCTGTTTTTTAGCGGTTAAAAAAGTCATCGACAGCGGCGTGCTCGGTAAAATCGTCGAGTTCGAAAGTCATTTCGATTACTTCCGTCCTGACGCCCCCGATGCTCCGGCAGATTATACTCACGGTGCTTTTTACGGCCTGGGCGTTCATCTTGTCGATCAGGTGGTCAGCCTGTTCGGACGACCAGATTTTGTGCATTACGATATCCGTTCGGTGAGAAATAAAAACAATCCTGACGATACTTTTGAACTGCAACTTTATTACGGCGAAACCAAAGCCATGGTGAAATGCAGCCATCTGGTGATGCAGCCTTACCCGAAATTTATTCTTCACGGGGAAAAAGGCTCCTTTATTAAACTGAATATCGATCAGCAGGAAACCTGGCTGAAAGCCGGGAATTTACCGGGCACTCCGGATTTTGGTCAGGAAACGGAATATGGCGTGCTGAAATACATTGATGACAGCGGCCAAACCATTACCGAACATGTCGATGCGGGCAACGGCGATTATGGCCGCGTTTATGATGCTGTATATGCCACGATATGTCAGGGACATGCGCCGTATGTGCCAGCCGCTGATGTGATGACCACCATGGAAATTCTGCACCGTGCCTTTGAACAGTCTGCGCCTGCATTGATCAGGCTCCGCTGAAACATCCCGGACCGGGGCGAACGCTTCCGGTCCGCGGGGCATGTGTCTATACTGCTCAAAAATAACTCTGACATGAAGAAGTTACGCTAATGGCCGCCCGTTATATTGATATCAAAAACAGCCTGAAACAGGCCATCCTGAACAAAGAATATCGTGTCGGCGATAAAATCCCTTCCGAGCGGGAACTGGCGGTTCGCTTTGAAGTGACACGCGTGACGCTGCAAAAAGCCATGCATATGCTGGAGCAGGAAGGCTTTATCGAACGCATTCATGGCAAAGGGATGTTCGTTACCAAGGTTATTGAAGACAATGTTTATCTGCTCAATAACGGCACCAGCGATTCTATTCTCGGTTTTTCGCGCGAATTTAAAGATAACGTGAAAGTCTCCAGCCGCTTAATCAGCCTGAAAACGCGTAAAGCCGGTGAATATATCGCCAGTCAGCTGGATATTGATGAAAAAGACGACGTGCATTATATCCGCCGCGTCCGGCTGGTGGACAATATTCCGGTCCTGATCGAAGACTCCTATATTCCCTGTGCGGTGATCGACATTATTCCTGAGTCGGTTTTACAGAACGGGTCTTTATATGAATATATCGAGAATAAAAGCGGCCGGAAAATTAAATTCTATAACTCAGTGATCGAAGCTTCGCTGTTCGACGACACGCTTTCTGCGCTGCTGGAAAGCGAAACCGGTCTGCCGATGCTGAAAGTCTCTGGCATCACCAAACTGGAAGACGGAAAAACCTTCAACTACTCAATCAGTTATAACCGTGCGGACAAATTCAAAATCAAGAACAGCTGGGTTGGGAAGTAAGATCGCCCCTGCAACGTGAAGTATGAAGGGTGTAAACAGTTTATACTGTCGGCAATACGCCACTCCGGAACAATAAAGTTATGTTGAGTTACCGCCACAGTTTTCACGCAGGCAACCATGCCGACGTACTGAAACACACCGTTCAGAGCCTGATCATTGAATCTCTGAAAGAAAAAGAAAAGCCCTTCCTTTATCTCGACACCCACGCGGGTGCCGGGCGCTATCAGCTGAGCGGCGAACACGCCGAACGCACCGGCGAATATCTGGAAGGCATCGCGCGCATCTGGCAGCGGGACGATATTCCTGAAGAACTGGCGGCGTACATGTCTGTCGTCAATCACTTCAACCGCAATGAAAATCTGCGTTATTACCCGGGTTCGCCGCTGATTGCCCGTCAGCTGTTGCGCGAAGACGACAAACTGCATCTGACCGAACTGCACCCGAGCGATTTCCCGCTGCTGCGCAGTGAGTTCCAGAAAGATGACCGTACCCGCGTTGCGCGTGCCGACGGTTATCAGCAGCTGAAAGCCCAGCTGCCACCGCCTTCCCGCCGTGGCCTGATCCTGATGGATCCGCCGTACGAAATGAAAACCGATTATCAGGACGTGGTAAAAGGCATTCAGGAAGGCTACAAGCGTTTTGCCACCGGCACTTACGCGCTGTGGTATCCGGTGGTAATGCGTCAGCAAATCAAGAAAATGCTGCGTGATCTCGAAGCGACAGGCATCCGCCGTATTCTGCAAATCGAGCTGGGCGTGCGCCCGGACAGCGATCAGCGCGGTATGACCGCTTCCGGCATGATCGTGATTAACCCGCCGTGGAAACTCGAGCAGCAGATGAACAACGTTCTGCCGTGGCTGCTCAAAGTGCTGGTGCCTTCCGGTACCGGTCATACTACGGTTAACTGGGTTGTGCCTGAGTAAGTAAAGCTTTTCCCCTCGCTGAGGCCTTTTTCTAAGGTCTCAGCTATCAAACCTATTACAATCATTGATCCAATCTTTCCCACAACACGTTAAACTCTTAGGCAAATTTTGAGATTAATGACGCTGAATCAGTGTCTCCATTTTTCACAACTTACGGATAAAACGATGACCAAACATTATGACTATCTGGCAATTGGCGGCGGCAGCGGCGGTATCGCATCAATCAACCGTGCAGCCATGTATGGGAAAAAATGCGCGCTGATCGAAGCTAAAGAGCTGGGCGGCACATGCGTCAACGTGGGTTGTGTCCCGAAAAAAGTGATGTGGCACGCCGCGCAAATCGCTGAAGCGATCCGCAACTACGGCCCGGATTACGGCTTTGATACCACCGTGAACAGCTTCAACTGGAAAACGCTGGTCGCCAACCGTACCGCTTACATCGACCGTATCCACACCTCGTACGACAACGTGCTGGGCAAAAATAAAGTGGACGTGATCAAAGGCTTCGCGCGCTTTGTCGACGATCACACCGTTGAAGTCAACGGCGAGAAGATCACCGCGGATCACATCCTGATCGCCACCGGTGGCCGTCCGAGTCATCCAAATATTCCGGGTGCAGAATACGGTATCGATTCAGATGGTTTCTTCGATCTGACCGAAATGCCAAAACGTGTTGCAGTAGTTGGCGCAGGTTACATCGCGGTAGAAATCGCCGGTGTGATGAACGCGCTGGGTGCTGAAACCCATCTGTTCGTGCGTAAACACGCCCCGCTGCGTACTTTCGATCCGCTGATCGTTGAAACGCTGGTTGAAGTAATGGAAACCGAAGGCCCTGCGCTGCATAAAGAGTCCATTCCGAAAGAAGTGGTGAAAAATGCAGACGGCAGCCTGACGCTGAAACTGGAAAACGGACAAGAATTTGAAGTCGACAGCCTGGTCTGGGCGATTGGCCGCGAACCTGAAACTGACAACTTCAACCTGAAAGCGACTGGCGTGAAAACCAACGATAAAGGTTACATCGTCGTCGATAAGTTCCAGAATACCAGCGTTAAAGGCATTTACGCCGTTGGCGATAATACCGGTGCGGTAGAACTCACTCCGGTTGCCGTTGCTGCGGGTCGTCGTTTGTCTGAGCGTCTGTTTAACAACAAACCTGACGAACATCTGGATTACAGCAACATCGCGACCGTCGTGTTCAGTCACCCGCCAATCGGTACAGTCGGCCTGACCGAACCACAGGCGAAAGAGCAGTTCGGCGAAGACAACGTGAAAGTGTACAAATCCGCCTTCACCGCGATGTACACCGCCGTTACACAACACCGTCAGCCGTGCCGCATGAAGCTGGTGTGCGTCGGTGCTGAAGAAAAAATCGTCGGCATCCACGGTATCGGCTACGGCATGGACGAAATGTTGCAGGGCTTCGCGGTCGCACTGAAAATGGGCGCCACCAAGAAAGACTTCGACAACACCGTCGCCATCCACCCGACCGGTGCGGAAGAGTTTGTTACCATGCGTTAATTCGCGGGCATTGCTCTGTATTGCAATGAACAGAATGGCTGCCGATTGGCAGCCTTTTTTATTGCCGTCAGTCCAGCAAAATCACTTTCGAACTGTCCGTCTCGAATAGCGGCCTGCAGAGGATTTTATAACTGTCGCGGTCAAAGTGCGGGACGGCGATATCAAAGGCTTTCGCGGCCGCCAGCGTTTTTACTGTGCCCAGATAGAACCAGTGATTGATGACGTGATAATCCGTCTGACCATTAGCTTCTTCGACGATAGCGATCCGTCCCGGATACGGCCAGCTGCGGATTTTCAGGGTGCTTAGCGCGCTTCTGAGACGCGTCTGATGGGCTTCCGGCGTTTCTTTTCCGCAACAGACTCCGGCACATTTGCCCAATGAAAAGCGGAAACAGGCGCGATTTTTTGACAGTTTTTCCAGCCCCAGCGCGCCATAACACAACTTTTCCTGATCGGCGATATCCCGGATTTTTTCGACTGCCGACATTTTAGTTTTAAACAGGCCAAATAAATCTTCGCTGTGAGAAAAATCCACGTCATCGCTGAACACAATGCTGGCCGTCAGCCCCTGAAGCCGGATGGAACACAGCTTGCGGGCGGTGCGCAGACGCTTATTAAACAGCGGACGACGGGTTTTAATCAGGTCAGATTCCAGCAATAACGCGCCGACTTCACCGATCGTTTCAATGTGTTCAATATCCCGGGTCATATGCAGAAGTTTGGCTTCGGCAGGATTGCGAAAGTGCGACATCACGCGGCTGCGGATATTCACGCTTTTGCCGATATACAGCGGAAAAGCCTTATCGTCACCGTAAAAAATATAGACGCCGCTGCTGCCGGGTAAATTTTCTAAGGTATGGCGAAGATGTTCAGGGTACTGATAGAGCTCAGTAAAAAGCTCTTTTTCGGGATTCCACAAAATAGCTGACCTGCTTTGACCGGATAAACGTTGTATAGAAAACAAACGGATAATACTGGCAATGCATACAGTCATCAACCTCTGGTTAACTATTTGTTGCGTTATCCCTCTAAACAATACGAAATGGGGAAGCCATAACTACCGGAAATGTTTTCCGGTATTCAACCCTTTTTAGTGGGAAAAAGAATGCGATTAAACCTTGAAGCCCTGCTGATCCTCGACGCGTTAGACCGTCACGGTACGTTTGCTGCGGCGGGTGCCCGACTGTTTAAAACCGCATCGGCACTGAGTTATACCGTGCAGAAAATGGAAAGTGATCTGAACATTAAACTGCTGGATCGCTCCGGCCATCGCGCCACTTTTACCCCTACAGGTCGTCTGATGCTGGACAAAGGCCGCGTGCTGCTGCGCGCTGTCAGCGAACTGGAGCAACAGGCGCAGTACGTTGAAAGCGGCTGGGAAAGCAAACTGACCATCAGCCTTGATGCCTCCGTGCCCTTTGCACTACTGACACCGCTGATCGACCGTTTTTGCGCAGAGCATCAGCATACCCAATTATTATTCCGCCACGACGTGCTCGGCGGTTGCTGGGAAGCGCTGAGTTATGGCGAAGCTGACATCGTATTTGGTCCCGTGCAGGAACCTCTCACACGCAGCGGCATTGAATATCGCCCGATCGGCTGGCTGGAATATGTGTTTGCCGTTGCGCCGCATCACCCGCTGGCCTCGATGCCGGAACCGCTGGTGCGCGAGCAAATCCGCCAGTATCGCGCCGTGGTCGTTCACGATACGTCCCGCCACAGCACCGGCGCTGATTTGCGCGTGCTGGACGAGCAGAAAATGCTGAGCGTTCATGACTTTAATGCCAAAGTTCATGCACAAATCGCCGGGCTGGGTTGCGGCTATCTGCCACGTTATCTGGCCGCGCCCCATCTGGAAAGCGGCGCGCTGGTTGAACGTCGCCTCGATTCAGAAACCCGCCGCGATCAGGCCTTTATGGCCTGGAACGAAAATGCCACCGGCAACGCTGCCATGTGGTGGCGGGAGAATTTGCAGGATTTCTACGGACTCAGCACCGTTTATAGCCCGGAATAACCGGGCTATGCATTCAGGCATTAACCCTGACGCTGTGGCGCTTTGTGCACCATGGTGTAGGCATAATCGACGCCCATGCCGTACGCACCGCTGTGTTCACGCACCAGATCCATGACTGCGTCGTAAGTCTCTTTGCGTGACCAGTCGCGCTGGTATTCGAGCAGAACCTGCTGCCACGTGACCGGCACCGCACCGGCCTGCACCATACGGTCGATGGAACGTTCGTGAGCATCCACGCTGGTGCCGCCGGAGGTGTCGGTCACCACATACACTTCATAGCCTTCTTTCAGCGCCATCAGCGCCGGGAACGTCAGACACACTTCCGTCCACAATGCAGAGATAATCAGTTTTTTACGCCCCGTGGCTTCCACTGCTTTCACGAACGCTGCGTCTTCCCAGGAATTCATCGAGGTACGCTCAATCGGCTTCACATCAGGGTGAACCGCCAGCAGTTCCGGCCAGATGTAGCCGCTGAAACTTTCCGTTTCGACTGAGGTGTAAATCACCGGCACGTTAAAAACTTTGCCCGCTTTAGCCAGAGCGACCGTATTATTTTTAAGCTGCTGGCGATCGATATTGGCGACGCCGAATGACATTTGTGGCTGATGGTCGATGAAAATCAGGGTGGAATTCTGTGGGTCCAGCAGATCGAATTTAGACATTTTCATTTCCTCTCAGAGTGCATTGTTGGGTTGTGTTCTTTTATTTAACGTTGTGTTGTTGTGCTGCTGGAATTAACAATAGGACAGGACTTCAAAAGCGGATAGCGGAAAGAATTTGGCAACTTGTTCAGATTTTTTTGACAGGTGTCAGCCTATATCAACAGTCGTCAATACAGCTTTTTTTTCAGTCTGACAGGAACAACAACACCTTTTTTGAAATCAGCAAAATCAACGCTGAAGAAACAAAAAAGGCAGGTGATTTGATAATCACCTGCCTTTTTTTATCCGACCACTTTTAGTTGTCTTTAACGCCTAATATTTTGATCTTCATGATGGAAAGCGAATTCGGCGGAATTTTTCCCGGAATGCCTTCTTTGCCATACGCCAGTTCAGGCGGAATGTAGATTGTGGCTTCACCTTGCAAGCCAAGCTTAAGCACAACTTCCTGAAGAACTGCCGGAATTTCCGTCACAGCGGCGCTGATCACATTGTTGTCTTTTTCACTGGCAATGACTTTACCGTCACCCAACGTCTCAACAATCTGCAGACGAATACTCTTATCCATCGTGACTTTTGGCTGTGAGCCCGGCTTGCTGATGAGGTAAATGAAGCCTGATTTTGCTTTAACTGCACCTTTGACTTTGCCCGCTTTATTCAGGATTTTTTGGTTATTCTCTTCATTCGAGGATTTTTGCTTTTCCTGACGTGAGCGAATATCAGTATCCAGACTGTTCAGCGACTCTCTCATGTCGTTTGTTGACATGCTGGACAGCTCATTCATCCGGTCAACAAAGCCTTTGATAATCACATTGCGATCAATTTTCTCACCGGCAGAAACCACCTGTTCGATTTTTGAATTCGCGGCTTGCCCCAGCAAATACCCGACAGAATAAGAGCGTCCGGTTTTCTTACTTTCTTTCGCCTGCAGTGTTTTTAGTTCTGCGTCACTGAGCAGTTCTCCGCCAGATTGTGTAACGGCCGCGATGCTGTGTGAGGCGAGATCTTTTTTGGTTTTTTCCAGTTCAGCTGTCAGCTTACTTTTTTCTTCGGCGGCGTTATTCGCAGCCTGCTGACTTTCAGTGAGCTGGCTGGTCAGGCGTTTAACTTCCTCAGAAGATTTTGAGAGTGCCGCCTGAGATATCTGATAATCGCTCTGCGATTTTTTGTTCGTGACCTCAGAAGCCGCCAGTTTTTCACTCTGGTCAGCACTTTGTTTCTGCAAGTCGGCCAACTGAGTTTTCAACTGCGCTGCGTCATCCGCGGCTTGTTTGAGGGTTTTCTGCAAGGCCAGGTAGTCAGCCTGTGACTTTTTATTGGCAGCTTCTGACGCTGACAATTTGTCATTCTGCTCAGCGCTTTGTTTTTTCAGGTCAGTCAGCTGGGTTTTAAGCTGGGCATTCTCATCAGCAGTTTGATTGACGCTTTTCTGCAAGGCCAGATAATCAGCCTGTGATTTTTTGATGACCGCTTCAGACACAGACAGTTTGTCATTCTGCGAAGCGTCCTGTTTTTGCCTGTCCGCCAGCTGGTTTTTCAGCTGAACATTCTCATCAGCGGCCTTTTTAAGGGTTTGCTGTAAAGCCGCATAGTCAGCCTGAGATTTTTTAGCAGCAGCATCTGACACAGACAGTTTGTCATTCTGCGCAGCGCCCTGTTTTTGCCTGTCCGCCAGTTGGTTTTTCAGCTGAACATTCTCATCAGCGGCCTTTTTAAGGGTTTGCTGTAAAGCCGCATAGTCAGCCTGAGATTTTTTAGTAGCAGTATCTGACACAGACAGTTTGTCATTCTGCGCAGCGCCCTGTTTTTGCACTGCTGCCAGCTGGTTTTTCAGCTGAGCATTTTCTTCAACAGCCTGTTTGAGGGTTTTCTGCAAAGCCATAGAGTCAGCCTGAGATTTCTTATTAACCGCGTCTGACGCTGACAATTTGTCATTCCGCGCAGCGCCCTGTTTTTGCAAGTCTGCAAGCTGCGATTTCAACTGCGCATTCTCGTCTGCAGCCTTTTTAAGGTTTGTTTGCAGAGTCTGATTTTCATTCAGTGATTTGCTATTTGCAGCCACGGCAAACGCAATTTTTTCGTTCTGGCTGGCCCCCTGTTTCTCCAGGGTGGACAGTTGAGTTTTCAGTTGCGCATTTTCAGCGGCAGCTTGTTTTGCGGTCATTTGCAGTTCAACCACATTGGCTTGCGATTTGTTGCCTGTACTCTCTAAAGCGTGCAATTTTTCGGCTTCTGCCTTGGATTGCTTTTGCAGCGTCTCGAACTGCGTTTTGAGCTTATGATTTTCTTCTGTCGCCTGCTGTAATGTCGCATTCAGCACCGCGAATTCCGCCAGTGATTTACCGTTGGCGTGTCCAGAGGAGACCAGTTGTTCGATGCGCGCTGAGGATTGCTTTTTCACGGTATCAAGTTGCGTTTTGATCTGCGCATTCTCAGTGCTTAATTTCTTAAAACTCGCCTCAAGGGTAGCAATTTCCTTCTGGGCTTTTTTGGTCGCCAGCTGAGAGGTGGCCACTTGCTCGGAGGCTTTTTTCGCTGAGCCGTCCTGACTGGTTTTAAACGCCGTTAGCTGGGCTTTCAATGCGGCATTTTCACTCATTGTCTTTTTCAAAGACTGCTGAATATCAGCCATTTCGTCTTGTGATTTTTTTGTCACCGTCTGTGCAACGGATAATTTTTCGCTCAGGCTTTCGGCTTGTTTCTGGCTACCCTGAAGCTTCTGCAACTTAGATGCCATCTGCTGGTTTTCTTGTTGTGTGTTTTTCAGCAAATTTTGCAGTTGTTTCAGTTCATCCTGCGCCTTCTTCTGCGCAAGCTTTTGGTCTGCAGATGGCGAGACAACGGCAGGTTTGGCTTTTAATGCCTCGATCTGAACTTGTAGTTGTTGGTTTTCTTTTTGCGTATCCGCGAAGGATTTCTGCAAGGCAGCATATTGATCACGGGATTTTTCTGCTGTGGATTTTGCCGTCTCGAGGGATTTTTTTAGCTGCTCGTTAGCCTTGGTATCGGCCTTGCTCTTCATCTCGCTGACATCTGCTGTGGCAGAGGGAACACGCACAGGCTGAGGTGTTTTAGGGGCCTTTTTTACCGGAGCCGGAGAAGGTTTAGGCCGCGACTGCGACGGCGGCGCGACGGCTTTTTCAACAGGTGTTTTTGGAACGACGATATCTTTTGGAGGCTGAATCAGCGGAGTGGAAGTCTTATTTTTTTCCGCAAAAACAGACGATTCCGGAGCAGAAATTAAATTTTCACTCTGCAACTGATCTAAAAGGCTCAGATTAGCATCAACGGAATCTTCAGCATGTGCCCCCTGTATGTTGATCAGTAACAGAATCAGGAAGAAAGACTTCACTCGCGCCATCATATTTTATTCACTTCCTGAGAGCGCTCGTCCATGCTCTTAAAGGTCGCACCTTTAACTCTTGCGCAGATAAGTTTCAATTTTGAGTCCAGTTCGATGTTCAGAATTTCCTGCGCATCTTTGTTTATCAGACCTTTATTCGTTTTGTAAACATCATAAGATTTTGTCAGCTGATTAAATTGTTGCTGATAAATATCAAAATCATGAGGAGAAAGACGCTGTAATGCTTTGAATTCGTTAACACAGGTATTATTCGTACCTTTATTAACTGACGTCTCTTTTATTGTAGCCACATTATTTTTTGTGCTACATGCACTCAACGCGATTAACGCAATGAGAGTCAAAGACATTGAGCAAGGCTTATTCATGTAGATTATCCTGTAGGGTTTTACTGCTAGAACAAATTATTTTCCCAGCAAAAGACCCTGTGGAACACCCACTTTCACTGAAATGATTATTTAGCAAAACCACTACTAGACAAAAAACCATTACAATCAATACATTGCAATAATAAAAGGCAAATCAGACTTCTTTTTTATGCTAAAGAAAAGAAGAAATTGTCGATTTAACGATGCCTCAGACCATGAAAAAGGAGGCAAAAACTGACATATATCATCATTCATTTTCAGAAAACTCAGGGAATAGGTAAATACTGATTCGCATTTTCGGATAAAGCGGAATGCCCCTCAATCGCGATTAGGATGATTAGTACACATCATTATATCACGTGCAGAGGGAACAGACTGAGTATCGGATCTGTGGTTTTCAGGGGCAAAAACCAGCTGTGTGTTATAGCATCTATCTGGACAGCAGAGACTGCCCCGCAGCGGTGGATTTAAACTCTCTGGGAGGGAGGCCAAATTCGCGCCGGAAGCAGGTAGCAAAATAGGAGTGGTCATCAAAGCCGATGTCCTGCGCAATCGAGGTAATGGGTTTATTCGAATACAGCAGCGGGTAGAGGGAATGAAACAAGCGTAATTTGGTGAGATAACGCTGGGGTGACAAGCCGATATCCTTATCCAGGTAACGGTGCATCGTTCTGACGTTGATGGAAAACTGATCGGCCAGTTGGTTCCAGTCAATTTTCTCGTGAAAGTTCGCGTGCAGCCAGCGGATTAGCCGTAAGATCCTTCTTTCATTGGTGTTATTCTCATCATAGAAGTAACTACAGTAGCGCAAATCGACCAGCAGCCGCAGGAACAGGCTTTCCTGTTCAATACTGCCTTTATGCTGGCTGGCAATGAGTTTATCCAGGGAGCCCCGTATCAGCAAAGCGCTGTTTTTATCTAAGAAACGGTGGATGTGGAAGGAGGCGAATTGCTTAGGAATAAGGGATTCAAAGCCTTTTATCAGAAAGAAATGCTCCGAAGGTTGATAATAAATATTAATTAAGCTCAGGTCTTGTGCATGTTCATAAATGTGTAAATCAGTGGCCTGAGTAAAAAATAACATCCGTGGATAAATGGAATAGGGTTTACCATTAATAATATGCAGACCAATCCCACCGGTAATCAATGTTATTTTACTGTAATTAAACTGAGTTTTGGGTGAATAATCTTGTGGCAGACGGGAAGTAATAATCACATTTTGCTGATCAGAAACAAAATAATCCTGAAAGATAGGTTTGTTCATAGTCAAGACGTCTTGATAAGTGTTTTTTTAGATTAACGGACGGAAGTCATAAAATCTATATATTACGATAACCGGGCACTTCTCAATCGGGAAAAAATCAGTAAAGGCCGGCAATGCTCATTCAGGCCTTTACTGATGTAAAGAGGCACAGACCGTGCTATTCCTCCCCGAAGCCGGCATTGAATAACGCCTTTATCTCGAGAAATACCGCTTCTTCATCGGTTCCTTCACAAATTACCTCAACCTTTGCACCGCCTGTAATTCCGGCAGTCATTAAACCTATGACGCTTTTCCCCTTAATCACTTTATCACGGGAGATAAATTCCACTTTCGACTGACACTTCCCCACTATTTTAGCAATCGCACTGGCCGGGCGCGCATGGAGACCAGTTTTATTATTGAGCGTCAACGTTTCTTTGATCATAACGGTTCCCCGGATGAATAATGAAAATTCCGATAAATTCCCTGTACGTTTACTGAATGATCAACATATCGCTGTGACCCGTTTTAAAATAATCATTCATAACCGTTTTGAGCAGATAAGGCGCTTTAGGAATGGCATCTATCGTGTCACCTGCAATATGTGGGGTCAGGGTAACATTATCCAGCTGGAGTAAAGGATCATCGGGACTGATAGGCTCATCCCAGCTCACATCCAGCGCAGCACCGGCTATGCGCCTGTTTTTTAACGCATCAATAAGGTCAGCTTTATGCACCACCCCGGCCCTTGCGGTATTAATAATATAGCTTCCGGCCTTCATTTTATTGAAGACGTCTTTATTGATGATATTTTCCGTTTCAGGTGTCAGTCGCATATGCAAAGAAAGGATATCTGATTGCGAAATGACAGAATCCATATCCAGTAATTCAACCCTCAGCCCTTCCTTTATGATGAGCGACTTATCGATAAAGGGGTCATGGGCAATCACTCTGACGCCCAATGCGTTAAGCCTTTTCGCCACCAGCTTGCCGATATAACCCAGGCCAATCAGTCCCACGGTATGATTTGCCAGTACCGTCTTATGTTCATCATTCGAAAAGCTTTTTCGCCATTTGCCATTTTTAATTTCATGATGCGCCCGGGCAATATTTCGGGTCTCCGCGTACATCAGGCTTAAGGTGAAATCGGCGACCGGTTCAGCATTACGGATGACATGGATAAGCGTGATGTTTTTTTCCTTCACACTGTTTAATGCAATATGCTCCAGCCCGCCCCTGCATGTTCCGATAAGTTTAAGTTTTGACGCCGATTCCAGCATACTTTTCGACACAGGGGCAATATGCACCAGTAGGTAATCCGCGTCTTTCAGTGCTTCGGTCACGCCAGCGGGAATTTCCACCGCCTCCGGGCCGTTCTTTTCAATCAGCAGAATTTTTTCCTGAAACTTTTCCTTTTCTAAATCGGAATACCATTCGTAAGAAACGACATCCAGTTCGCTTTCATCTCTGCCCGGAAAATCAATATCTTTCGCGGCATCCCTTAATGTCGCACTACTGACCAGCGCATCACCAATAATAACGAGTTTCATATTCTGTCATCCTCTATTGAGTCAGTTGATTGGGCTCACTGCCGGTACCAGCTTGTCTTTCGAGATAAGCATGTATCGACTCTTTTTTAATGCGGACAAAAAGGTAGAACACGATATATACCGCGACGCTGAGAGCGATATAGACAGGGTTTTGGGTGAGAAAAATCAGGAATAATCCACCCATAAGATGATTGGTCATTACAGCAAAACTACAAATCAACATGGCACCCACCGGCAGAACCACACCGACATCTTTAGCGACATCAGTAAATACAGGTGCCACGGCGGTGATCATATATAAACCACCCACACACCAGATGGTCCCTGAAATTAATGATTTAAAAATATTACCGGCGGATATCGCAATAATCAGTTCGATCATGTAAGGAATAGCAATAAGGTCTACCATCGGTAACGTTTCATTGCCCGGTAATATAATCGCCAGAATAAATATAATCGGAATCAATAACATTCCGGTTAACAGTGTTGCTGATTCGCCATAACCTGCCGCATCATTAATGGCCAGGAACCAGACCCGGTCTTTGCCACTCGATTTTGCGGTTTTACGTGATGCATCGGTAATGGTAGTGAATGCAGAGGCAAACACTCCGGCGATTTTTGGGAAGATACACATGACAGCTGATGTGGCGATCCCGACTTTACAGATTTCTCCCCAGGCTTCAATGCTGCCCAGACGGGTATAATTTCCGGAAATGCCGATTAAACACCCGAGAACCAGGCCCAGTGTAATCGGCTCCCCCATGAAACCTAATTTGTCCTGTAAGGTCTGCGGATTCCATTTTATTTTGTCCGCGCCCAGCTTATTTAATATCCAGTCCACCCCTATCGCCAGCGGTACAGAGCACACATGATGAGGAGCGGTCATGGTGCATCCGGGATAGCCGTAATAAACAGACCATCGTTTAGCCACTATTTCTGAGCAAACCAGAGAATAAAGATTGGATAACAGCATCAATCCAATTGCCAGATAGATATTTCCCGTCGCGATATAGAGCATCGATCCCCACAACATAAAGGAAAAGTTATTCCACATATCTGAGGGCATAAAAATATTGGTAAAACGTGTGACAAATAAAATTGTCTGAAACAGCAATCCGAGGCCTAAAAAAATCATCCCGACATTGGTTGAATAGGCAACAACGCTTGTTGCCTGCCAGCCGGTATCCAGGATACGCAGTGAAATACCGGACGTCTCCACCATACGATTAATCACCGGCGTGACGACAGGCGTGTAGGCACCAATGAGCATCCCAAATCCGGTCAGACCAATACCGGCATTAAGCCCGGCTTTAAAGGCTTTTTTGGGGGTTACTTTCATGATGATAGCAATAATATAAATGACAAAGGGCACAACAATTGCTGCCCCAAATGAATTCATAATTTTCGAAAGAATGTCTAACATGCTCAAGACTCCTTACTCTGTAGATAAGGTTTCATTATCATATTACGAACAATAAGTAGGTTCTCCACAAACCAACGTTTGTGGAGTCAGACCCTCTATATTTTCAGGCTCTCAACTTCATGCAGTAATTCTTCTATAAATCCATCCTCATCGGTACCGATTAACAACCCGACTGCATTGATGGTCGGAATATCATACTTATCCCTCAGCGGACTGGTATGAACAATAATATCCCACTTACCTGAACTTAATTGCCCTTCTACTCCGCCGGGACTGACTTCAACGGTTTTTGCCTTATATCCGTTGACTTCAAGAATATCTTTTACTTTTTCTGCCACCATGGAACTGGTGACGGTTCCTGATCCGCAGACGGAAATAACATTAATATTTTTCATAGTTACTCTTTTTTGTCATTCAGCAGAAATTATAAAATGCCATCCCGTGGGGTGACATTAAAGGCATCAGCAAGGGCGCGCAGTTCCGCGCTGGTGATCGACTGTTTAATTCCGACGGCAGCGGAACGCAGATAAATATCGGCAGCTTTATCTACCGTTTCGACCAACCCGAAAGCGTCATCAAAATTGCTACCTGCTCCCATAATTCCGTGATGCGCCCAGATCACAATGCGGCAATACTCCATTTTGGCAGCGGAAGCCAGACCCAGATCAATGGTGCCTGCCACCATCCACGGCACAATCCCCACGCCTTCCGGGAATACCACCAGGCATTCAGTAATTTGTTGCCACAGCGTTTTTGAAAATTTCTTTTCATCCAGATCGTGGGCAAATGTCATCGCAATCGTGGCATTCGCATGGGTGTGTAAAATAACGCGATGTTCAGGGTCATGTTTTAATCGTGTCGCATGGCATTTTAAATGTGATGCCAGTTCGCTGGTCGGGCAACCGCCGTTTACCAGCCCCCAGAGCTGCTGATAATGTTTTCCGTCTTCAGATATTTTTAAAATAATCAGCGTATCGGCCGGATTCTTAATGACATTGCGGAAGTATTTCCCGGAACCTGAAACCATAAATATTTTATTTTTCAATTCAGGGAAAGGCATCGGCAGTGCGACTTCTGAAATCACCTTTTGTGTATCAAGGTAAGGTGCCACTTCCTCTTCCCTCAGGAGATAACTGATATTACCGCCATTTCTTTCAGCCCAGCCTTTTTCCCACAGCTTGAGCGTAATATCACACATTTCTTTAATAAAGGGAGCTTCATTAATATTATAGATAATCATAACGTCACCTTTTACAATGAATGGAAAAATTCACAAATTCCTTCGCGGGAATCAAGCCCGACTAACTGGCTAATCTTGTTTTCATCAGAAAATACGGACATTAATGTCTGCAATAAGACGATCTGATTTTCATCCCGGGTCACGCCAAGAGAGAAGATAATGAAAAAGGCATCCCCGCAAAGGAATGCCTTTTTCTTTTAAGAAGGTCTGTTGAGAACGTCTTTTACTTAAACAGCGTCAGACCTCGGGCAGTTTATCCAGAATCGCCTGACTGTTTGCACCCAGCCGGGCAATAAGGAAATCAATCACACTGCGTAGCTTGGCGGAGGGGCGACTGTCCTGATGATAAATCAGGTACAACGGCGTCGGTTTATACGACCACTGCGGCAGTACAGGCACCAGACGGCCTTGCGCAATGTCGTCCATCAACACGTAATCAGGTTGCAGAACAATGCCGCAGCCGCTGAGTGCCGCAATCCTGAGCGCGTTGCCCTGATTAGACATAAAGCGCCCGTTGATAAAGGCCTTAAACGTCTCGCCCTCTGGCCCGGTCAGGTCCCAGCGGTCCTGATGCAGCCAGTAAGACATCCCCAGACAGCTGTAATTGCCCAACTGGTCAGGATGTTCCGGCATGCCGTGCTGTCGGATATAGTCTGGCGAAGCGGCCAGTATCCGGCGATACGGACGTAAAGGACGCGCGACCACACCCGGTTCGCATACCTCGCCGATCTGAATACCCAGCTCGTAATTTCCCTCCGTCAGATTGGGCACCCGGTTATCCAGATTCAGCATGACATTTACGTCGGGATTGCGGGCCATATAAAGGCTCAGTTCCGGCACCAGACGCTGGCCGCCGAAGCTCACGGGGGCAACCATACGCACCAGTCCTTTAGGCGCGGACTGTAATTCCATCGCACTATTCTCAGCGAGCGCGACTTCCGATAATACCCGGCGGCAGCGTTCAAAATAGAGTTGCCCGACTTCCGTCAGTTGCTGTCGCCGGGTCGTGCGATGCAATAAACGTGCGCCCAGCCGCTGCTCAATCTCCCGGATTTGCTTACCCACCATCGTGGGCGAGACGTCGCTGGCTATCGCCGCTGCCGTGAAACTGCCGCATTCCACCACTCTGACAAACATCTCCATCCCGGACAATTTGCTCATGATTAACAACCCACAGGTTTCAATTCATTCAACTTAACACATATTTATTCTTCTCAATCCTTACGTAGAATAGGTTTTGCCCCGCCGTGAGGGGCCTAATCAATAAGGATTTACTATGCCGATGATCCGTTTAGAAATGCTGCCAGGCCGTACCGCTGAACAAAAACGCGACTTTGCCCGCGAAGTGACCCGCGTCGCGGTGGAAACCCTTAAATGTAAGCCTGAAAGTGTCGATGTGGTGATCACTGAAATTCCTAAATCACATTGGGCAAAAGGGGGAGAACTGATGGGGGATTAATTTCCCCGGTATGAAACGTCAGTCGGCAGTTGTTTATTTTTGATGTGCTGACTGACGAAATAATCGCGTTGTGCCAGACGTATTTCCGCCTTAATTCGTATCAGCCTCCCGCTTTAATAAAATCAGAACGTAACTCAACCGGAACATAAAGAAATGAAAAATTCTTATTCTGCGGGCGTTTTCTGCTGCCTGATCGCCACCCTTTCATGGGGCGCGACTTTCCCGATGATGACCAGTGCGCTGAGGCACCTCGATCCTTATACTTTTACCACGTTGCGCTATGGCTTCGCCGCTATCGCGTTAGTGATTGCACTGAGATTACGTGAAGGAAAAGAGGGGCTGAATCTGAAAGGTGAACGCGCCGGTCTGGCGTGGTTATTAGGTTCAGCAGCCTTTGTCGGCTTTGGCTTTTTTGTCTTTCTGGGCCAGCAAATGGCCGGGGAAAATGGCGCGCTAACCACGTCAATTATGATGGCCACCATGCCGATGCTGGGTATTCTGGTCAATGGCGTATTACGCAAAATCGTCCCGCCCGCCGTCTCTATCGGTCTGATTATGATGTCTTTCTTCGGGGTCATGACCGTGATCACCAAAGGGCACTATGCCAGCCTGTTTGATTCCCCTTCCAGCTACAAAGCCAACGCCCTGATTATTTTCGGCGCACTTTGCTGGGTTTTTTACACCGTAGGCGCGTCGTTTTTCCCGACCTGGTCACCGCTTAAATACACCGCCCTGACGAGCGTTCTCGGGATGTCCAGCGTGCTGGTATTAAACGCGCTGCTGTATATTACTGGCCTCGTGGCAGTACCCGCCGTTAGCGACTTCGAGTATGTGATCCCACATGTCTTTTACACCGCTTTTGTCGCCAGTTTTATCGGCATCCTGTGCTGGAATATTGGCAATAAAATCCTGACGCCACTCAACGGGGTGTTGTTTATGGATATTGTCCCGATTACCGCTTTCTCTATTTCAGCCCTGACCGGCATCAAGCCTGGCACACCTGAAATTGCCGGTGCCTGCATCACCGGTTTTGCCCTGATCCTCAACAACCTCTATCTGCGTTACCGCACACCTAAACGGGTAGTTGTCCGCACTCAATAAAGCCACACATAGCGATGTCATCCCGATGAAGTCCCGGAAACAAAAAAACCAGAACAGAGGTTCTGGTTTTTAATGTGTACTTTTACTGTGTACTTGCTGCCAATGTTGGCAATTACGGGTTCAGGGATTTCGTCCGCTGCGCAAAGCTCTTACGCAGTTTTTGTAATTTCGGCGGGATCACCGCCATGCAATAGCGGTTCTGCTGTCCGGCGCCGTCCCAGTAATTCTGGTGATAACCTTCAGCTACGTACACTTCACCGAGCGGTTCGATGCTGGTGACAATCGGATCACTGTGGTCGTGCTGCGCGCGCAGGATTGCCGCTTCGGCCTCTGCTTTTTGCTGCTCATTCGCCGGGAAAATCGCCGAACGGTATTGCGTGCCGACGTCGTTACCCTGGCGGTTAAGCTGGGTTGGATCGTGCGTCACAAAGTGGATATCCAGCAAATCACCGTAGGTCAGTTTTTCAGGGTCAAACCCCACACGGATGGCTTCCGCATGACCGGTCGTACCGGTACAAACCTGCTCGTAATTCGGGTTCGGACGACGCCCGCCGGTATAAACGCTTTCCACCGACTCCACGCCGATGACGTCTTTAAACACCGCTTCTGTACACCAGAAACAGCCGCCACCGAAAATAGCGTATTCGATTGTCATACTGACTCCTTCACTCAGGGTATAGAGGAAATATGGGGACGGATAATGCTGAGATAAAGGTATGGCATTAAAAAAACAGAATGTGAAATGCTTATCGCCGGAAAATTATATTATTTTGCTACCGCTTATTTCCCTGTAAATAGTGTTGATATTGTGTCTGATTGATCTGCCTTTTTTTTCGTGGCAGACTCACTGGCATTGAAATACATGGAATTCCCCTATGAAAGACGTAATTGAAGGTTTCCTCAGATTCCAGAAAGAGGCGTTTCCGCAACGCTCTAAGTTATTCAAAGAACTCGCATTAAACCAAAATCCTAAGACCCTGTTTATCTCCTGTTCTGACAGCCGGTTAGTGCCGGAATTAGTCACGCAGCGTGAACCGGGCGAACTGTTTGTTATCCGTAATGCCGGTAATATTGTGCCGCCATTCGGTCCGGAACCGGGCGGCGTTTCCGCTACGGTTGAGTACGCGGTTAAAGCGCTGGGCGTGAAAGATATCGTCATCTGCGGGCACTCAAACTGCGGCGCAATGAGCGCCATCGCTAACTGCACCTGTCTCGATCACATGCCTGCGGTTGCGCACTGGCTGCGTTATTCTGATGCCGCGAAAGCCATCAATGAATCCGTCGAACACGAAAACCCTGAGGCACGCGTCAACGGTATGGTTCACCAGAACGTGGTGGCTCAGCTGAGTAACCTGCGCACGCATCCTTGTGTCGCGGTCGCGCTGGCAAAAGGGGAAATCACCCTGCACGGCTGGGTGTATGATATTGAATCGGGTTGCATCGAAGCCTTTGATGCGAAAAGCGCATCCTTTATTTCGCTGTCAGATAACCCGGAAGTCCGCGCCAGTTAATTGCCCGTTAAATAAAACATCCGGAACATTTTTAAATAATGTTCCGGATGATAAATCAGCGACTTAAGTCTTATTATATTGTTACCTTAACCTCTGCCGTAATATCCCCCTGCCTGAACGACAGTTAACCGATTTCTCTTTTACGCCACAGCGAGAATAATTGATGCCTGTTATCACGTTAGACCGTCTCGCCGATTGTCCTGCTGCTCAGTGGGATGCGCTGGTGCCTGCGCAACAGCCGTTCCTCAGCTATGCATTTTTATCGGCGCTGGAAGACAGCGGCAGCCTGGGCCCAAATTCAGGCTGGCGTCCGCAGCACCTGACCTGGCAGGAGAACGGCAACATCCTCGCCGCCATTCCCGGCTACCGCAAACGTCATTCTTATGGCGAATACGTGTTTGATCAGGGCTGGGCAGATGCCTGCCAGCGTTCCGGGATTGCTTATTACCCGAAATGGCTCGGCGCGGTACCGTTCAGCCCGGTGACCGGCGCACGATTGCTGGGCGATGAACCGGCAGCAGTCAGTCTGTTGCAGGCGATACCAGATTATCTTGAAGAGAACGGTCTGACCGGCGCACACATCAATTTTACCGATGAACGCGCCAACCGGCTGATCGGAGCAGAACCCGTCTGGCAGCACCGGCAAGGGTTGCAGTATCACTGGCAAAACCGTGATTATCGCGATTTTCAGGATTACCTCGACGCGCTCACGTCGCGCAAGCGTAAACAGTTTCGCAAAGAGCGCGAACAGGTGGCGGCGCAGGGCATTGATTTTGTCTGGCTGGGAGGCGCGCAGGTCACTGAAGCGCAATGGGATTTCGTCTACGCCTGCTACAGCAATACCTATCACATCCGCGGTCAGTCGCCGTATCTGACCCGCGCATTTTTCAGCCTGCTGGCGGAAAGAATGCCTGAGGCGATCCGCGTGGTATTCGCGCAACAAAACGGGCGTGACGTAGCCATGGCGTTCAGCTTAATCAGCGGCGATACCTTCTACGGGCGTTACTGGGGCTGTCTGGCAGAATTCGACCGGCTGCATTTTGAAACCTGTTTCTATCAGGGGATGGAATACGCGATTGCCAGCGGCCTGAAACGGTTTGATGCGGGCGCACAGGGCGAACACAAACTGCTGCGCGGCTTTGAGCCGGTGATCACCGACTCGTGGCACTATTTACGTCATCCGGGTTTACGCGATGCCGTGGAAGATTTTTTAGTGGAAGAACGTGCCGGCGTGCAGCGCTGGGCCGACGAAGCCCGTGAAGTGCTGCCCTACCGGCAAGACGTCTGTTAAGTTCGGGCTAATCCATACCGACAAATCCACCGGTCTGATGTTGCCACAGGCGCGCATAAAGCCCGCCGTGCGCCAGCAGTTCGGCGTGATTGCCCATCTCGACAATCTGCCCTTTTTCCAGCACCACCAGCCGGTCCATTTTGGCAATGGTTGATAAACGGTGCGCAATGGCAATCACCGTTTTGCCCCCCATCAGCGTCTCCAGACTTTCCTGAATCGCCGCTTCCACTTCGGAATCCAGCGCTGACGTGGCTTCGTCCATGATCAGGATCGGCGCGTTTTTCAGCAATACGCGGGCAATCGCAATACGCTGACGCTGGCCGCCGGAGAGTTTGACGCCGCGCTCACCGACATGGGCATCCAGCCCGGTTCTGCCCAGCGAATCATAAAGCTGCGGAATGAATTCATCGGCACGCGCCTGACGGATTGCCAGCTGCAACTCTTCTTCCGTCGCTCCCGGCCTGCCGTAGAGCAGGTTATCGCGTATAGAACGGTGCAGCAGCGAGGTGTCCTGCGTGATCATGCCGATTTGCGCGCGCAGGCTTTCCTGCGTGACCTCAGCGATATTCTGCTGGTCAATCACAATGCGGCCACCGTCGATGTCATACAAGCGCAGCAACAGGTTCACCAGCGTGGATTTCCCCGCGCCGGAAGGGCCGATCAGGCCGATCTTCTCGCCGGGGCGGATCGCCAGATCCAGATTGGGGATCACCTTTCCGCCTTTGCCAGAATTCTCTTTGCCGTAATTCTCTTTGCCGTAATTAAATTGAATGTGATCAAAGTGGATCGCACCCTGATCGACTTTCAGCCCTTTCGCCTGCGGTTGATCGGTGACGGTCAGCGGTTTCGCAATGGTGTGCAGGCCATCCTGAACCATGCCGATATTTTCGAAAATACCGTTCACCACCCACATGATCCAGCCGGACATATTCACGATACGGATCACCAGACCGGTCGCCAGCGCGATGGCCCCGACGCTTATCAGCGACTGCGTCCACAACCACAGCGCCAGACCCGTGGTGCTGACAATCAGCAAGCCATTCAGCGTGGTAATCGACACGTCCATGCCGGTGACCAGACGCCCCGCCAGCTGAGTTTTCTCAGTCTGTTCGGTAATCGCTTCGCGGGCGTATTTCTGCTCCAGATCGGTATGCGCGAACAGTTTCAGCGTGGTGATATTGGTGTAACCGTCAACAATGCAGCCCATCAGTTTCGAGCGCGCTTCCGACGACTGCACCGAACGTTGTTTCACGCGCGGCACGAAATAACGCAGACAAACGCCGTAACCGAATATCCAGATAATCAGCGGGATCATCAGCCGCCAGTCCGCTTCAGCAAACAGGAACAGCGCACTGGCGGCGTAAATCACCACATGCCAGATGGCGTCCACCGCCTGCACCGCAGAATCGCGCAGCGAGTTACCGGTCTGCATAATGCGCTGGGCAATGCGTCCGGCGAAATCACTCTGGAAAAAGTTCAGGCTTTGTTTGAGGACATACTTATGATTCTGCCAGCGGATCATGCTGGTCATACCGGGGCTGATAGTCTGGTGAACCAGCAAATCATGCAGCCCGATAAATACCGGCCGCAGGATCATCGCCACCGCCGCCATCCACAACAGCTCGCCCATATGGTCGGTGAAAAAACTGCCCGGCGGAGTGTCTTTGGTCAGATCGATAATCTGACTGAGATAGCTGAACAGCGAGACTTCAATCAGCGCACAGACCAGCCCCACCACCAGCAAAATCGCAAAACTCGGCCAGACCTGGCGCAGATAATAAAGATAGAAAGGCAGAACCTGACCCGGCGGCTCAGCAGCCGGTGCCTCACGGAAGATGTCGATCATTCGCTCGAAACGGCGAAACAGCATAGCGATCCCCTTTATGATTTCCCTGTCGGCGTTGCTGGTTTCCATGCCATTTCAACGCCGTAAAGGGGAAAGCTTAGTGCAAATCACGGAGATTACAGCCGGTTATTTCTTCAGCACCGCATCTTTTTGCAGCAGCGACAGGACAAACGCCAGCACCATGACGCAGGCCGCAATCAGATATACCGAGTGCAGCGCCGAGCCAAACGCCTGTAAATAATCATCGCGTATGGCGGTCGGTAATTCTTGTACTGCCTGCGCGCTGAGTGAGCGCGGAAGCACCGTACCTTCGGGGATCAGCGCCACCAGTTGATCACGCAGAACGTGGGTGAAAATCGCGCCAAACATCGCCACGCCGATAGAACCCCCAATCGAGCGGAACAGCGTCACACCGGAGGTCGCCACGCCCATTTGTTTCATCGAAACCGAGTTCTGCACCGCCAGCACCAGCACCTGCATCACCATCCCCAGACCGAAACCGAGCACGCCGATATAGAGATACAGCATATGTACCGGCGTACTGACTTTCAGAAAGCCCAGCAGCACCATGCCGGCGAAACTCAGTAACGTACCGATAATCGGGAAAATACGATAACGGCCAATACGGCTGATCAGACGCCCGCTGACTATCGAACTGAACAGCAATGCGCCCATCAGCGGCAACAACTGCATCCCTGCTCCCGACGGCGATGACCCTTTCACCACCTGCAGATACAGCGGTAGGAAAGTCATCGAACCCATCAGCGACATGCCGATAATAAAGCTGATTGCGCAGCTCAGCAGGAAGGTGCGGTCGCGGAACAGGCCCAGCGGAATGATCGGCTCTGCCGCCAGCGTCTCTTCATAAATAAAGCCGCCAAGTGTCACGATACCAAACGCCAGAATGCACCACAGCTGTGGATCCGACCACTGATACACCGTGCCGCCTTCGCTGGTGAACAAAATGATGCAGGTCAGCGCCGCCGCGAGATAACCCGCGCCGAGAAAATCGATTTCATGGCGGATGCGCGCGCTTTGCGATTTCAGCGCCACGCCAATCACCAGCAGGGCAAAAATCCCCAGCGGCAGGTTGATGTAGAAAATCCAGCGCCACGAAATATGCTCCACCAGAAAACCACCGATCAGCGGCCCGATCACCGTCGCCAGACCAAATACGCCGCCGAAAAGCCCCTGATATTTTCCGCGCTCTGACGGCGGAATGACATCACCGACCGCCGCCATACTGACCACCATCAATCCGCCACCGCCCAGCCCTTGCAGGGCGCGCATCAGGATCAGCTGCGTCATGTTTTGCGCCAGTCCGCACAATACCGAACCGAGCAGGAACACAATGATCGCCGTTTGCAGCACGATTTTGCGTCCGAGCAGATCACCAAACTTACCGTATAGCGGCACCACAATCGTGGAAGCCAGCAGATAAGAGGTCACCACCCACGAGAGCTGATCCAGCCCGCCGAGCTCGCTGACGATAGTCGGCAACGCGGTAGACACAATCGTCTGGTCGAGTGCGGCCAGCAGCATCACCAGCATCAGCGCGGAGAACAGCAGCTTTATTGAAGGCTTCTCCTTCGCGACTTCGCTCTGTGCCGAATTTATTGTCGTCATGAATGACATCCTGACTTGTAATTAATTAACTGTATAATTAATATTGAAGCATCAAATTAATCTGGTCAATGGATCAACCCCCTTATGGCAGACAGAAAAATCTCAGAAACGGCGAGATCCGCACAAAAGGATCAAAAACCAGAGACGACAACCGCGCGTCGTCCGGGCCGTCCGCGCAGTGCAAAATCCGGAGCAGATAAGCGTGAACTGCTGCTGGACGCGGCTCTGAAACTGTTTGCCCAATACGGCATCGCTGAAACGCCGCTGAGCATGATCGCCAAAGAAGCGGGCGTCACTACCGCCATGCTCCATTACTATTTCAGGACCCGCGAACAGCTTCTGGACGTGATGATCGACGAACGTTTTCAGCCGGTGCGTGCCGGATTTACCGACATTTTTGAAACACACGCCGACGACCCGCTGATGGCGATCACCCACATGGCGCAGTGCATGATTGATGCGGCAGAAAAATATCCGTGGGTGGCGCCGCTGTGGGTGCGCGAAGTCATCAGCGAAAGCGGCATGCTGAAAAAACGCATGGAAGAACGCAACGGCGACAAGAACCGCAAAATCGTGCATGAATGCATCACCCGCTGGCAGGCCGAAGGAAAACTGAACCCGGATCTTAATCCGGCATTGCTGTTTATTTCACTGTTCGGCCTGACGCTGTTCCCGATGGCCTCAATGAAAATGCGTCAGGAAGGCGCGTCGCCTATTTCCCCCGATATGCTGCGCAAACATGTCGCCCTTTTGCTGTTCCACGGCGTGGCACCGCAGAAGCCGTAAGGGAAATTCCGGCAAGCGCGGGGATAGCCGCGCAACTCTCTTAAATCCCTCTTTTTTGTAATGAAAAATACTGCGCAGACTCCTTTATGATGTAACGAAAATGTTGCCGTTACTCAGGGAATGCCGTTTAACATGAAGGGAATGCCGCCGTTAATTCTCGCGCTGTTAGCCAGTTCGTTAGTACTCACTATCGGACGAGGCGTCACACTGCCGTTTATCACGATTTATCTGACTGAGCACTATCATCTGTTGCCGAAAAGCGTCGGGATTATTCTCGGAGCCAGCCTGGCGATCGGCATTCTCAGCAGTCTGTACGGCGGTTATCTGGTGGATAAATTCAATCACCGGACGCTGATTACTGTCTCCGTCAGTCTGTTTGGTCTGAGCTTCTTACTGCTGCCGTTTCTGCCCAATGTGACCGGCGTTCTGCTGGTTCTGGCGCTGCTGAATGCGTCTTACGCCCTGCTCAGCATCACGCTCAAAGCCTGTATCGCCAGCTGGTTGCCGGTGGAAAAACGGGTGAAAGCCTTTTCGATGAACTACACGCTGGTGAACGTCGGCTGGGCGGTGGGATCATCGCTGGGCGTCTGGCTGGCGGGTTTCAGCCCGATGCTGCCGTTCGTGATTTCCGGCGTGCTGGCACTGGGCACCGTGACTTCCCTGACCTGGGGATTGCGCAATATTCCGCATAAACCGCCGCAGACCACGCCTGAACAAAAACCGCTGCCCAAACCGAACCTTCGCCAGACATTGAGCATTCTCGCGCACGACCGCCGCCTGATTTACTTCACGCTGGGCAGTACGCTGGGGTCGATAGTGTTCGGGCAGTTCGCCGGTTACCTGTCGCAGTATCTGATCCTGGTGTCGGACGCGACCTTTGCCTACAAGATTATCGGCGCAGTGATGATCACCAACGCCGTGATTGTCATCGCCTTCCAGTACGTGTTAAGCAGCCGGATGAAACAAAATACCCTGCTGAAATGGCTGCTGCTTGGCACAATTTTCTTCATCATCGGCCTGATTGGCTTTATGACTGCCGGACAATCCGTACTGTTCTGGGTGATCGCCATGGCGATTTTCAGCTTCGGCGAACTGATCGTTATTCCGGTGGAATACATGTTTATCGACTTTATCGCGCCAGAAAACATGAAAGGCAGTTATTACGGGATGCAGAATCTGAGCAATCTCGGCGGCGCGATAAACCCGGTGATGTGCGGTTTTCTGCTCAGTTACGCCGCCCCGCCGGTGATGTTTATCGCGCTGATCGCCGCCTCGGTGGGCGGCCTGGTATTCTTCTGGATGGGACACCGGCTGGCGGCTAATACAGCGCGCGCGCCTGTTGTTTAAGGGTTTCCATCAGTCCGACATAAGGATAAGGGCCGTAGCTCAACCGACTGATACCCGCCGCAGTGAGTTCAGCCAGCGGCGGCGTCAGGCTGCTGGCCATAATATTCACCGGCAATGCTGAGACATCGCAAAGTTCGGCAATCAATCCAACGTCACTCAGACCTGGAACAAAAAACCCGCTGGCACCCGCATTCTGATAAGCAGTCAGCCGCTTTTTGACTTCGGCCATCAGCGCCGGATGTTGCGTGGCGTCAGGCTGCTGCAAAAAGACATCGGTTCGGGCATTGATAAATAGCGCAATTCCCTGAGACTCCGCCTCCTGACGAAGAGAGTTTAAAATCTCGCATTGTTCTCGTACTCCGTTCAGCGCGGATAATCCCAGTTGCTGATCCTCAACATTAATCCCCACCACACCGGCCTGCAAAAGCGCGCTCAGGTTGTCGCGGCGGGCTGCACCATAACCGGTTTCGAAATCCACCGTCAGCGGCAAACTAATAACTGAGGCAATACGTTGCACAGTGTGTAACAGGCTGGAAAAAGGCATGGCTTCGCCATCCTGATATCCCTGCGCCGCCGCACACGACCAGCTTCCGGTGGCGATGGCTTTTGCCCCCGCCTGCGCCACGGCCAGCGCGCTGCCCGCATCCCAGATGTTGTATAAAACGACCGGATTATATTTCTGGTGAAGCTCTGAAAATGCCACTGCCTGACTTTGCTGACTCATACCCTGCTCCTCGTTTAGCGGCTTAGCGCCATTCTTCGTTCGTGTTCAATCAGCCATCGCTTGCGCCATCCGCCGCCGTAACCGGTCAGCGAACCGTCGGCACCGATTACGCGATGACAAGGGATCAGAATTGAAATCTGGTTAGCACCGTTGGCACGTGCTACCGCGCGGGACGCCGTTGCCTGCCCGATATCTGCCGCCAGCGCGGAATAACTGCGCAGCTCACCTGCAGGAATGTCTCTGAGCGCATCCCAGACTTTACGGGTAAATAACGAGCCAAACTCTGCCAGCGGCGTGGCGAATGTGTGTGTTTCACCCGCGAAATAGGCCGTCAGCTCCTGTTCAACCTGATCAACCAGTGGCGTTCGTCCAAAAATAATTTCAGAGGATGTGAGCTGCTTCAGCCGCTCAATTTCATTCGGCAATGCCGGACGGTCAATAAACTCCAGCAGATACAGCGCCTCGCGACTGGCAATTGCCAGCATTGAACCGATGGGCGTATCCAGCCAGTCTGCTTTCAGAAACTGATGCTTTCTCGCCTGACTGGGGTTACTGCCGATTTGCCGGGTGATCGCTGCACGAAATCCGCTACCGGATCCAAAGCTGGCGTCCAGTTGCGCCTCAATCACGGCCTCACCGTGAGTAAGCGCATCGACACCTTTACCTACCCGCCGCAAACGCGCCATTTCCAGAAAGGTGATGCCAAACTGCCGTTTAAAGGCGCGGCGGACAGTGGAAGGATCGACATTCATCGCCTGCACATCGCCCTCGCTCCATTTTCTGTACGGCTCATTTTCCAGCGCGGCCAGTAATTTCAGCACCAGCGGGTCTTTTTCGCCGCCCTGCATGAGCGGCCGGCAGCGTTTACACGGCCGGAATCCGGCTTCCATCGCGCTGACCATCGATGGATAAAATACGGAATTTTCACGTTTGGGTTTACGCGCGGGACAGGTCAGCCGGCAGAAAATACCGGTGCTTTTCACGCCGACAAAGGCAAAGCCATCGTAAGCAGGATCACGGGCAATCAGCGCAGCATAAAGAACATCATCGTCAGGCAAATCGAACAACATGATTTCACTCGCAGACCGGAGACATGGGGAAAAGCATAGGGGAATTTGAGCAGGGGTAGCGACGTTTTTCGGGCGTTGATTTTACCTTTTTCCGTTCACTACTTACGACAAGATAATACGTGCCCGGCGTGATACCGGGCACGGCTGCTTTTACTCTTCCAGCCCGCGGTTTTTCAGCATCGGCTCAATCGATGGCGCTTTGCCACGCCAGGTTTCGTAGAGCTTTTCGAGGTCTTCGCTGTTACCACGTGAGAGGATCTGGTCGCGGAATTTCTGACCATTCTCCCGCGTCAGCCCGCCCTGTTCAGTGATACCGGCAAAGGCATCGTCGGCCAGCATTTCGGTCCACAGATAGGCGTAATATCCGGCCGCATAGCCATTACCCCAAATGTGCTGGAAATAGCTGGAACGGTAACGCGGCGGCACGTACGCCAGATTCACTTTATCTTTCGCCAGTGACTCCGCTTCGAACTTATCAACGTCCTGCTGCGGTGCGTCTGCGCTCAGACTGTGCCAGTGCATATCCAGCAGCGCCGCGGCCAGCAGCTCGGTCATGTCATACCCTTTGTTGAACTTACTGGCCTTTTCGATTTTGTCCTGCAAGGCCTGCGGCATCACTTCGCCAGTCTGATAATGTTTAGCGAAGTGAGTAAACACTTTCGGGTCGCTCGCCCAGTGCTCGTTAAACTGCGACGGGAATTCGACAAAATCACGCGGTGTCGCGGTACCGGAAAGGCTCGGGTATTCCTGATCGGCAAACAAGCCGTGCAGCGTATGACCAAACTCGTGGAACAGGGTGATGACATCGTCCCACGACAGCAATGCCGGTTGCCCCGCAGCCGGTTTCTGGAAGTTCGCCACGTTATAAATCACCGGCTTATTACCCAGTAATTTCGACTGATCGACGTAATTGCTCATCCACGCGCCGCCGCCTTTATTATCACGCTGATAATAATCGGCATAGAACAATGCCATTGATTTGCCGTCTTTATCGAACACCTCGAAAACCCGCACGTCCGGGTTATATACCGGCAGGTCTTTGCGCTCTTTAAACGTGATGCCGTACAGCACGTTAGCGGCATAAAACACCCCGTTCTCCAGAACGTTATTCAGCTCGAAATACGGTTTGATCTGCGCGTCGTCCAGATCATATTTCTCTTTGCGCACCTGCTGCGCATAGTGCTGCCAGTCCCAGGCAGCCACTTTAAAGCCCCCCTTCTGTTTATCGATTTCTGCCTGAATATCCTGCGCCTCACGCTGTGCGCGGGCGGTCGCGGCTGGCACAATTTTGTGCATGAAATCCAGTGCGGCTTGCGGCGTTTTCGCCATCTGATCTTCCAGCTTCCACGCGGCATAGCTTGGGAAACCCAGCACCTGAGCCTGCTCCGCGCGGACTTTTGCCAGCTTCGCAATCAGCGTACGGGTGTCGTTGGCATCGCCTTTTTCAGCGCGATTGATGGAAGCTTCATACAGCGCTTTGCGCGTGTCACGGTCATCCAGCGACTGTAATAACGGCTGCTGAGTGGTGTTTTGCAGCACCAGTAGCCAGGCGTTGTCCAGCTTGCGGTCTTTGGCGGCCTGCGCGGCAGCCGATAACTCAGCATCACTTAGCCCGGAAAGCTGCGCTTTATCTTTCACCGTCAGGCCGCCCGCTTTGGTCGCGGCCAGCAATTTGTTAGTGAACTGCGTGCTGAGCGTCGCGGCCTGCTGATTCAGCGCCTTGAGTTTGTCTTTATCGGCATCAGAAAGATTGGCACCTGCCAGCTCGAAATCTTTAAACGTCACGTCAATCAGGCGTTGTGATTCCGGAGAAACTTTCAGGCTGCTACGCTGGTCATACACCGCTTTCAGCCGCGCAAACAGTTTGCTGTTGAGATGGATACTGTCATCCATCGCCGCCAGTTTTGGCGACGTGTCTTCGTCGATTTTTTGCAGCGTGTCGTTGGTATTTGCGCCGGTCATCGCGCCAAAAACATTTTGTACGCGCTGCAGCATGACGCCGGATTTTTCCAGCGCCACATAAGTATTTTCAAAAGTAGGCGGCGCTGTATCGTTAGCGATTTTATCGACTTCAGCCAGTTTCTGGCGAATGCCTTCCAGAATGGCCGGCTCGTAATCGCTGTCTTTATAGAGATTAAATTGTGGCGCCTGATATTCCAGCGGGCTGGGTTTCAGGAATGGGTTATCTGCGTTGATGGCGTGATTCATAACGTGCTCCTGCATTGGTGCCGGTGCAGATGTGGATTGTGCAGCGGCTGCGTATTGGCTGCATGCCAGAGTTAAAGAGAGAAAAAGAGGAGAGAGACGCATTTTTGGATTTTCCTTTGCCTGAGTTCCTTTAAGTCTTTGAGCATAGTAACAGGCAGGGAATTGGGCAAAATTGACAGGGTAAAATTTGCCCACAAACCGATTCGTTCTTAATCAAGGTAGACTACTTCTCACACCGCAGACTGTCAGTCTTCTGCCTCTGAGCTGTCTGAACCTGAGCCGAAGAAATCGCTACCATAAGCGCCTTCATCACTATCACTTGAACTGGAACTGCTCATACGTGGCTTGTAATGCTCCATATGGATTGCATATTCATCAGATTTTATGCCAACCATTTTCGGTACACGGATCTCCGGCCGGAAAAAACTGTTCACTACGTTAGACAGTTGTGCGTTATTTCTGGCAGACAGGATTATTTTCTGATCTGCTGGCGGTAAACTCCGGCAATCTGAAATAATAGAATACGTCAGTCCTAAAATGGAGAGCATCTTCCCGTTAAAAATTATCGACAGACGGTTAAACGCCCTCTTTTCTAATAGGCTAACAGCCTCCCGGCTCAGTTCTGGAATATGACATCTCGGCATCACTAATGCGACCTGATCCGTTAACACCAACGATGAATTTCGAAAAACAGGATGGGAATAGGCTATTTTATAAAATATACTGCCAAAGCGACTTGAGGATTTCAGTAATGGTGAACCCACTTCTAAAGAAAAAAACACATAACCGTCATTTCCCAACATCGAAATATCTATAGGCTGCGTGTTATCTGCATTAAACCGGATCCCCTTACTGATTAATTTTTTCCTTGAATATAAAATCAGATCGTTGTTTTTATTGACCACGTCAAGTGAATCTGTACAGTGAACAGCATAGAAAGGTGCCTGAGACAGGGTATTAAAAAAACTCTGCTCCTGAATCGTCAATTTACCCAGTGCTATTCGTAATGCGTGATAGTTATGCACAGAATAATCATCTATCGTTTTCTTGCCGTGCTGCCACAGAATACCATTACGCATCATGCTCTCACTGGTTTGTGAAGACCATCTGTTGCGGGTATTGTGTAAGATCTTCTCGCCTGCTGTCTTTTTGGTGAGAAATTTTTTATCCGGTGCAAGCATATATTAATGCTCCATATTCAAAAATAAATAATGAAGAGATTAAAATAAAAACACCTTCATAGCCACTTACTTAGTAATTAATCAGATTGAAAATATTATAAAGTAAAGCAAACTACTGATAATATAAAATCATTAACGTGACATGGAACTTCTGATAACCTATTTATAACTGAAATAAAAAATTAACAGGATTGAGGATGTTCACCAATCAAGTATTCACTGACCAGCGTTTTAGCGTGAAGCAATTCACCGGCGAGACACTGGAGAACTGCCGCTTCTACCGCTGCCGGTTCGACAGCACCGATCTGTCAGAAACCGCATTTGTCGATTGTCTTTTTTACGATGATGAAGAACAAAAAGGCTGCTCTTTCCAGCATGCAAAATTGCAGGATGCCAGCTTTAAGCGCTGTGACCTGACGATGGCAGATTTCAAAAACATTCAGGCGCTGGGCTGTGAAATCCGTGAATGCAAAGCCACCGGCGCAGATTTCAGCGGTGCCAGCTTTATGAACATGATCACCCCGCGCACCTGGTTTTGCAGCGCCTTCATGACCAAAAATAACTTCAGCTACGCCAACTTCAGCAAAGTCATTTTGGAGAAATGCGAGTTATGGGAAAACCGCTGGACCGGCGCAAACGTGCAGGGCGCAAACTTAAGCGGCTCCGACCTTTCCGGCGGCGAATTCACCGAGTTCGACTGGAATAACGTCAATATCACCCATTGCGACCTGACGAATTCAGATCTGGGCGAACTGAACATCCGTAAAGTCGATCTCGATGGCGTGAAAATCGACGACTGGCAGCAAAGTCACTTGCTGGAAAAGTTGGGGATGATTTTGATCCATTCGAAATAAATATTTCAGACAGCGTTACGCCCGATGGCTGCCATTCAATAATGCCGCCGCCATGCCATCCAGGTGAGTTTTTACCTTCTCCCAGTGCGGCATCACCTGCTTCATCAGGCGGTAAAACTGCTCGCTATGGTTATGCTCCGCCAGGTGGCACAATTCATGCAAAATCACATAATCGATGCTTTCCCGTGGCGCTTTGACCAGATGGGGATTCAGGGTTATACGCCCCAGCGGTGAACAACTGCCCCATTGAGTTTGCATGGTTTGCACGCGCAGTGGCGGTCTTTCACTCACCCACAGCGCCTGAACGAGCATCTCCTCCAGCCTTCGGGCGAACACCTCTTTGGCGCGGTCTTTGTACCATTCATTGAGCAAAACGCGGATGCGCTCGGGATTCTTTTCCCGCACCGTAATTTCAAGCTTACCGCGCAGCATTTTGACCCGTGGCTTCTCTTGCGGTTCCACCAGGATTTTCAGCATGTATTGCTTGCCGAGATAATAATGGCTTTCACCGCTGATATATTGCCGTTCGGTCAGATGCTCCTGCTGGGCGCGGAAATCCCGCAGTTGTTGCCAGATCCAGCGTCCGCGTTTTTTAACCGCACCGAGCACTTCTTCATCGGAACTGTTTTCTGGCGCAGCCACCTGCACCCGGCAATCCGGATGCACTTTGATCAACACCTTACTTTTCTGACTGCGCCGGGTGCTGATTTCAAAGCAAATGCGCTCATCGCCATAGTGAAAGCACTGATCAGGCGAATATTTACGTGGCCGGGGAACCGCAATTCTTACGCTCATATTTCCCTTATAGGCCAGATAAGCCAACGCGGGTGATTTGCACCACGCTTTCGACGATCATATTCACCTGATGGATACCCGCCCCGACGTCTTTGCACTGCTGAAATAACATCGGCAACAAACGAGTACGAATGGCAGCTTCGATATTTTGCGTGTTAATGGAATTCTCGGTAACGGCACAGTCAACCTCAGCATCAACCACAAACGCCAGATCGGTCCAGTTCTTCTCGACCTGCTTATCTGCGGTTGCGAATACCTGCGGCAAGGTTTTTTTAAACACGCCGTAGTAGGCCTGCGCATGCTTGTTGCTGCCAAATGCATCAGGAATATCCTGCAGGCGACGGTTTTCAACGTCCTGCATAAATTCGGAGTACAGCAGGTATTGTTTGGAAGGATGATCGAACTGTTTTTCGGCTTCTTCGATGGTTTTCATCAGCAACGCAGAGAAGGCTTCCCGCGCGTAGGGATCATCATGCAAATCCTGCTCAATCATTTTGGTTACACGGGTTTTGATGATATCGGTTTCGTTACGCGTTTTATCTTCCGACCAGGAGGCATCCGGTGTTTTCGGCTTTTGCTGACCCATTTTAGACACGCTATACACCGCATCAGGCTCTTTTATCTGCACGCCCACCACATGTTTATCCAGCAGCTTTTTCACCTGGTCAGCGTATTCGTCATAATCTACCGTTTCACCGGCATCCGCTTTTATCTGTAAACGCAAAATCGAAAGTTGCCTGACCGTATCTTTGTAATTTTTGCGGTCAGCATCGGTAAAGCTGCTGTCTTCAAAGAAGGTCGCTGACTGCAATGCCACTTTCAGGCAACTGGCAAAGGCACTGAGAGCCTCGTAAAAATCTTCACGACGTTTCAGATGAATATCGACAAACTCGCCGTGGCGGAGCGCCATTTTGGGCACCAGCGCCTGACGTAGTTGTTCCGGGTCACTTTGATTCGTCACCCCGTCAAATATCGCCCACAGGGTGTTATAGAGCAAAGGCAGGCGTTTATATTCGCTGCTCATCTGATTATACAAACCGTCGATATCATTGATGTCATAACCGCCCTGCGTTCGTGAGGCCAGATCCTGATATTTGGCGATGGTCGTATCCAGTTCTGCGAGCACACCGCGGTAGTCGATCAGCAATCCTTCTTTTTTCTTGTCATGCAGCCGGTTTACACGGGCGATCGCCTGGATCAGGTTATGGCCTTTCAGCGATTTATCGATATACAACACGGCGTTCTGCGGCTCATCAAAACCGGTGAGTAATTTATCGATCACGATCAGCAGCTTAAGTTGCTCATCTTTCTCAAAACGTTTAATCAGATCGCGGGTATATTTCTGCTCATCCTGACTGCCGACATTGTCTTTCCACCACTTCGAGACTTCCGGCAGAGTGGCTTCGTCGATGCTGGTATTGCCCTCACGGGTATCTGGCGGACTCATGACCACAGCAGATTCAAACAATCCGGCCTCATCGAGGTACTTTTTATATTTGATCGCCGAGAGTTTGCTGTCGCACGCCAGCTGGCCTTTCAGACCCTCCGTAATATGTTTACTGAAATGGTTGGCGACATCCAGAGCGATCAGCCGGATACGATCATCAGAGCTTTGAACTGCACCTTTGCGGGAGTATTTACGTTTTAAATCGGCTTTTTGCGTGTCACTCAGTCCTTCGGTGATGCGTTCAAACCAGCTGTCGACGGCTTTCTCATTCACGTTCAGCTCAGGCTTTCGCTCTTCATACAGCAACGGGGAAACGGCTTTGTCTTCCACCGCACGTTGCATGGTATAGGCGTGAACAATCGGGCCAAACTTATTGGTGGTTTTATCATCTTTCAGTAATGGCGTACCGGTAAAAGCCACAAACGCCGCGTTGGGCAACGCCAGTTTCATGCGGATATGATTTTCACCGCCCTGACTGCGGTGGCCTTCGTCGATCAGCACGACGATATTCGGGTCGTCGTTAAAACACTCCGGCAATTCTGTTGCGGAGGTAAATTTCTGGATCAGCGAGAAGATAATCCGCTCTTTGCCTTTGCCGATTTGCTGCGCCAGACGCGCGCCCGAGGTCGCCATGGCTTTCTGATGATCGTGCTTGCCGGGCAGCTGATCGCCCGACAGAAAACTGTTACTCAGCTGAGTCTGTAAATCCACGCGGTCAGTCACGACGATGAAGCGGCAGGCTTTCAGCGATTCATCCAGCAGTAACGCTTTGCTGAACAACACCATCGTCAGCGATTTCCCGGAACCTGTGGTATGCCATATCACGCCGCCCTCACGACCACCCTGCGCATTTTTGAGTTTGATGCGCTCAGTCAGTCGCTTAATGCCAAACACCTGCTGATAACGGGCAATCACACGGCCAATCTTATTATCGAACAGCGTATACAGGCGGGTCATGTCCAGCAAACGCGCCGGCAATAACAGACTGATGAGCATCTGATCCTGACCGGTGACAGCCAGCTGACCGCCGGCAATCAGGTTCTGATACCAGGCGATATCTTGCGGTTTACGGTGGCTAAACAGCGAGGTGATCTGTTGCGTACTGAGCTTTTTGTTTTTTACCGCCAGCATTTCAGCATCGGTAATATCTTCTTCCCGCCAGCCGCCCCAGAATTTAAGCGGGGTACCGCAGGTGGCGTAGCGCCCGTCGTTGCCGTTAACAGAAAGCAAAATCTGGCTGTAGACGAATAACTGCGGAATTTCGTCATGCATCTGGTTACGCAGGTTTTGGGAAATACCTTCTTCGAGGGTCGGGCCTTTTTTACCCTGACTGACCGGGCGCTTGGCCTCGATCACTACCATCGGAATGCCATTCACAAAACCGACGATATCCGGTTTACGGCAGTCATAATATGAAGAACCAATGCCGCCCGTGCGGGTGACACGAAATTCTTCGGTGACCAGAAAACTGTTGCTGGCGATGTTGTTCCAGTCAATCAGTGAAACCGTCTGGTTGGTTTTACGGCCATCCACGAATTCAGTGACGGCGATCCCGTACAGCAAATGGTTGTACATCCGCTGATTCGCCTGCCTTAGCCCCTCATTCAGCGCCGGACTGCAGACTTCACTGATAATATTTTCGATAGATTTTTCAGAAAGCGGATGCGCTTTGCCCGCGTAATGAAAACGCCGGGTTTGCAGCACACGGCGCAACTCCTCACGCAATACCACCTGATCCTGTTTGCCGTGGCGGGCATCCAGCGCCTGTTGCGGCGAAAGAAAGCGCCAGCCCATATTCGCCATCAGCGCCAGGGCGGGTAATTTGGCGATATATTCTTCTTCGTATTTCGGCGGGATATGCATTTCGGGTTGCGACATCAGTTAGTCCTTTTTCTGCGCAATGGCGCGAAGTGCTTCGATATTACTTTTGGCACCTTCGGCCTCTTTCAGGCGGCGACGTTGTTCGGCGAATTGTTCATATTGCTGACAGGCTTTTTCATCAGCGTCTTTTTTACTGGTTTTCCCTGCACCCTGCAAAATATCCAGTTCATTGAAATTGAGAAATTGCTCAAGCTTATCCTGCCAGCTTTTTAAGAATATTTGCTGGCGCCGTTTGGTTTGATCTTCGGCGTAATCCAGCCACATGGAAATAATGCGGTTGAGCTGGTCAATTTCATCTTCTCGCAGGTAATTTTTGGCGATGGTGATATCGGTTTTACCCACGTTGTCATATTTAAAGCTGGTCAGCCCCATATCCGGCTGGCTGGCGTCCGCACGCTGAGCAATAATTTCCGCCGCCGTCAGGCCGGTACAGGCATAATGCAGTTTATTCTGAATCGCCTGAAAGAAACGGGCAGTGTCTTTGTCCGAGGGCTGATAATCCGCCGCCATGGCAAAAATATCCTTAATGCGCAGATACACCCGACGTTCACTGGCGCGAATATCGCGGATACGCTCGAGCATCTCATCGAAATAATCCGGTACCACCGATTGCCCGACCGGCGGATTTTTCAGCCGCACGTCGTCCATCACAAACCCTTTAATCACATATTCCTGCAAGGTTTGCGTTGCCCACTGGCGGAACTGCGTGCCACGGGCCGACCGGACGCGGTAACCGACGGAGAGGATCACCGACAAATTATAGTGCCGTATTTGCCGGCTAATCTCCCTTGCACCTTCAGTTTGAACTTGTAAGTAATCCTTACAGGTTGAACTTTGAGCAAGTTCACCTTCTGCATAGACGGCTTTTATATGCTGAGTAATGGCCTGCGGTGTTATCTGATAAAGCGCGGACATGGCAGCCTGAGAAAGCCACAACGTGTCCGACTCAAATCGGCATTCCAGCCGCACACGCCCGTCAGCGCTTTGAAACAGAACAAATTCTCCCGCCGGAGCCGTTGCCACTTTCTCATCCATCAGGCTGCCTCCACCTTCACCCTGCGCTTACCGGTCAGCAATTGCTGCATTAACGCGGCCTTTTCCTGTTTCAGGAAAGCCAGTTTCTTTTGCATATTTTCAATGGTATCGAGACAATTATTCAAAACCTTAGCAATTTCAACCTGTTCATTATATTCAGGACAAAAAATCTTGAGATTTGCAACATCAGATGAATTGATTGCCGGATAATTACTTCCCACAACCAAAGAATCAATCTGTGCAGTCAGGTTATCGCTATATAAATAATGAAATATGTAATCTGAGCAAAATGCTTTTTTTGGCGATAGGACAGAAAATCCAGTAGAAGCTATCATCTCGCTATGCTCTTTTTTGACTCGGGCGAACCCTTGTAAATTAGGCCGAACAGTTGCTAAAAGAATATCCCCTTCTTTAAGAATCCGTCGTGCTCTGCTTGGTGCATTTTTAAAACTAATATATTCTAACGATTTTTCTATAGCACCAAATTTAACATCAGTAAGTGAAATATACTTAAAAGAAAAATCGTCAGCTGTTTTATTTTTCAGATTCTGTTGATCAATTCCTACAACATCTGAAAAGTTAAGATATTTGAATTCCCCCTCAAACCCCGGCAGCCGCTTCTTCCCCGTCAACAAACTCTGCATCAGCGCTTTTTTCTGCTGCTGGCTGTTGCCGATCAGTTTTTCGGTGGTCGCAATCGCTTTATCCCAGGTTGAGAGGATTTGGGCGATTTTGGTTTGTTCTGGGAGTGGGGGGAGAGCAATTTTTAATTTCTTAAAATAAGGTAAGCCAATTGTTTTAATTGTCGATCCCACAGCCTGCCTTTCGAACTCTGGCTTAAGGGCTTGCAGCCAATTATATAAAAACCAACTATTGAGTACTTTGTCATTATCACATCGCCAAGCTATGAAATGTTGACTCACTGCCATTGGTTCTTTCATTACCGCACTTTTCCCAACACCCGCATCCCTTGAAAGAACGACAGTTTCTGCAGGGTGGACAACAGCTGATGAATTTTTAATTCCTTCTGTAGATATTTCTTTATCCGTTTTGAAGATGTAACCTTTATCTAATGCACTAGAGTCACTTAATGAAATCCACTTCACACCACCATTCCAATATTCTGGATGATCTTTATTTGGTGTATGACCGCTACCTCTTTTCGTAACTTCGTCTAAGAGTAAAAAACGCCAACCAGCAGGTAATGCTGATTCATTAATATCACGCACCATAACCCAGCTCCTTCAGATATCCCGCCATTTCCGCTTCCAGCGCATCCAGTTGCGCTGTTAATGCCAGACGCTCTTCACGCACCGCCACCAGATCAATCTCTTCTTCTTCCTCGAAGGTATCGACATAACGCGGAATATTCAGGTTGTAGTCGTTTTCCTGAATTTCTTTCAGACTGGCGATATACGCGTATTTATCTACGCTGCCACCTTCGCGATAAGTCGCGATGATTTTGGCGATATTTTCCGGGCTGAGCTCGTTCTGGTTTTTACCGGATTTATATTCCCGGCTGGCATCGATAAACAGCACATTGTTGTCGATTTTATCTTTCTTAAAGAGAAGGATCGCCGCCGGAATGCCGGTGCCGTAAAACAGTTTTTCCGGCAGGCCGATCACCGCATCGAGCAGGTTTTCTTCAATTAGTTGCTGACGAATTTTCCCTTCACTGGAGCCACGGAACAGCACGCCGTGCGGCACGACGACGCCCATTCTGCCACCTTTTGTTCCACGGGAAGCAGGTTTCAGGGTTTCAATCATATGCGAGATAAACGCATAGTCGCCTTTGGTTTTTGGCGGAATACCCCGGTGGAAGCGGTTGAATTTATCAGTTTCCGCATCCGCATGGCCCCATTTATCCAGGCTGAACGGCGGGTTAGCGGTAACGATATCAAACAGCATCAGGTCGCCGTTTTTATCCAGCAATTTCGGGTTGCGGATGGTATCGCCCCACTCGATTTTATGGTTGTCTTCACCGTGCAGGAACATGTTCATTTTTGCCAGCGCCCAGGTGGAACCAATGGCTTCCTGACCGTACAACGCATAATGCTTTGAACCGTGATTCGTGCGCACACGGGCACCGCATTTGATCAGCAATGACGCCGAACCACAGGCCGGATCGCAAATGGTATCGCCCGGTTGCGGATCCAGCAGTTCCGACATTAAATCCGACACTTCCGGCGGGGTATAAAACTCACCGGCTTTCTGCCCGCCGCTGGCGGCAAATTTCTTGATCAGGTATTCGTAAGCGTTACCGATGACATCCAGCGTGCCGACGCGGCTCGGTTTGAGGTTCAGTTCTGGCTTATCAAAATGCTCGATAAGTTCGCGCAGAATGCCGTTTTTCTGCTTTTCTTCACCGAGTTTATCGGTGTTGAAAGAAATATCCTGGAACACGCTTTTACCGGCATCCTTGAGTTTGGTGCCGTTAGCTTCTTCAATAGCGTGCAGCGCCTGATCGATACGTTCGCCGTTTTTGGCTTCGTGACGACGGGCGTAAATGGCGTAATAACTGGCATCACGCGGCAGAACAAAACGCTCACTTTTCATCAGCGCTTCGATCAGTTCCGGCGAATCACCGTGCTCTTTGGCGTAAGTGTCGTAATGATCCTGCCAGACGTCAGAGATGTATTTCAGAAACAGCATCGTCAGGATGAAATCTTTATAGGTATCCGCGCTGATGGTGCCACGGAACGTGTCACAGGCATCCCAAAGTGCTTTGTTAATGTCGTCTTGTTTTACTTTATCGGTCATTCGGGTCCGTCACTCTTTATCGTTCGGTGAAAAGCATGGCGGCATTCTACCCTTATCACTGCTTTGCAAAAATAGCGCGTTTCCCCATTGCCAAAATGCAGGTGAAAAAAAACCGCCCCGAAGGGCGGTTCCTCTACTGCTACAAACCAGACCCTATGTTGACGTTAATATTGATATGAGAAACGTTTACGTTCCATCCATCATTTTCCGACGTCATCAAAGAACCCAGCACAACGATCAGTGCATAAATACACTTATTCATTAAGGATATGTGTACAGAATTTAAACTTGCTGCCTTCCCACCCCTGGTGTAAGTTAGAGGCGTTTGGGTTGCCTGATCCCGCTTATTATTAAAGCGTGAAACTGGGTTGATTTAGCGCTAACTGAATCTCCCAACAAAATAACCGCTCCCTGAAGCGGTTTTTTTGTACCTGAAATTCCGCTGTCAAAATCGAAAAGTGCGCTTCTCCCCAGCCCCTTCATCAGGATCACATCGCAATATGCTATAACAGGCATTCGCATTAGCCACGAAATTAACCTCATGAAAGATAATAGTATTTACTCCCCGCAGGCGTCTGTGCCGGAAAAATCACGGGTGCTGGGTTGGCCTGATTTATTCTCGTTGTGGTTCTCACTCGGTATGGGCCTGATGGTGTTGCAGGCCGGAGCGATTCTGGCTCCGGGCCTCGGGCTGGCGGGTTCGCTGGCGGCGATTGTGTTGGGATCAGCCGTCGGGGTTGCGCTGCTGGCGCTGGTCGGGGTGACCGGCGGGCAAACCGGTTTGTCTTCAATGGCGTCGCTAAAGCTGAGCCTCGGAAAACGTGGCGTGGCGTTGCCGGTCTTGTTCAATCTGATCCAGCTGGTCGGCTGGGGCGCGTTTGAAATTGTGGTGATGCGCGATGCCGCCAGTCTGCTGGCAAAACGGGCCTGGGGCGACGGCAGTTTTTGGGCGGATCCGACCCTCTGGACGTTTATTTTCGGCATCGTCGCCACCTTGCTGGCGGCCAGCGGGCCACTGGCGTTTATCCGCGTGGTGCTGCGCCGCTGGGGTATCTGGTTGCTGCTGGCGAGCTGCGCATGGCTGACCGGTTATCTGTTTCTGCACGCGGATTTATCGACGCTGTGGCATAAAGCCGGAGACGGTTCGATGCCGTTCGCGCTGGCCTGCGATATCGTGGTGTCGATGGCGTTTTCATGGCTGCCGCTGGTGTCGGATTACACCCGTTTCGGCAAATCTGCGCGACAAAATTTCTGGGGTACTGCCTGCGGATATTTCCTCGGCAGCGTGTGGATGATGTCACTCGGCGTCGCTTATACGCTGGCGTTTGTCAGCACATCGGCCGATGCCAATGCGCTGCTGCTGGCGCTTTCTGGCGTTGCGCTGGGTATCCCGCTGTTGCTGATTCTGGTGGATGAACATGAAAATGCCTTTGCGGATATTCACTCTGCGGCGGTATCGGCGGGCACTTCTCTGCCGGTCAGTGTCGGTAAACTGACGCTGGGTATCGGCCTGCTGTGTACGCTGATTGCCTGGTCAGTGCCGCTGACGCAATACGAAAACTTCCTGCTGCTGATTGGTTCGGTATTTGCGCCGCTGTTCGGTGTGGTACTGACGCATCATTTTATTCTGCGCCGGCAGACACAAAAGGACCTGAACATTTACTCTGTCGCGGCCTGGTTTATCGGTATCGCGGTCTATCATCTGATGGCAAATCTGCTGCCTGACGTCGGCGCGACGATCCCGTCGCTTCTGGTGGCAGGACTGGTGTGCTGGGGATTAGGGCGTAAAGACTGAGTTAAGAAAACCGCCCCAAAGGGCGGTTCCTTAATGACTACAAACCAGACCCTATGTTGACGTTAATATTGATATGAGAAACGTTTACGTTCCATCCATCATTTTCCGACGTCATCAAAGAACCCAGCACAACGATCAGTGCATAAATACACTTTTTCATTGTTGCGGCCTTTTACAACCGCGTTTCACCAATAAGCACCGGGACCGACTGGAGAAGAACAAGCAGCATCTGGGCTGATTGTCCCCGCGGTACTCAAGTGCTAATTTCAAGCCCGGTGACCCGCCGCTAAACGGGCAAACTAGCCCCGCGCAGATGCTACCATCATGACTATTATATTTGTAAGGTTATTGATCATAATTTAAGCTTGCGGGGAATTCTTCACTTAGGTATATTTGCTTGGTCTGGGCTGCTTGTCCCGCTTATTTAAGCAAATGAAAATTGAGAAAGCTTAGCGCTAACTGAACTTCCTCAACAAAAAAACCGCTCTTTGAAGCGGTTTTTTTGTGCCTGAAATCAGGAAATTACAAAGCAATATCCGCGGGCTGTTTTGGCTCTTGTTTGGCCTGAACGTCGAGCGGTCGCAGCTGAACCACGTCGGCGACCGGCGTGGTGATCATCGACGGCGTTTCCAGTTGCAGAATGCGGCTGGTTTCCAGCAGCTCTTTCTCGGTCGCTTCGATATTGCCATTCAGTTTAGTGCCATAGGACGGGATGATTTCCCGGAATTTGGCCTGCCATTCTGCACTGGCGGCTTTTTCTTTAAAGACCGTTTCCAGCAGTTTCATCATGATAGGCGCTGCGGTGGATGCACCCGGTGAAGCCCCCAGCAAGGCGGCGATACTGCCGTCCTTCGCGCTGACCACTTCGGTGCCGAGACGCAATACGCCGCCGTGTTTGCCATCTTTTTTGATGACCTGCACGCGTTGTCCGGCCACCCAGCGTTTCCAGTCTTTTTGCTCGGCCTGCGGGAAGAACTCCTTCAGCGCGGCATGACGGTCTTCATCACTGAGCATCACCTGCCCGACCAGATATTTCACCAGATCGAAGTTGCCCATGCCAACGCGGGTCATCGGCAGCAGGTTAGAACTGTTCACACTGCCGAACAAATCCCACAGGGAACCGTTTTTCAGGAATTTGCTGGAGAAGGTGGCGAACGGCCCGAACAGCAGAACCTGTTTGCCATCAATAATGCGGGTGTCGAGATGCGGGACAGACATCGGCGGCGCGCCCACGGCAGCTTTGCCATAAACTTTCGCCAGATGACGTTTCACTACATCCTGATTTTCGGTCACCAGGAATTCACCACCGACCGGGAAACCGCCGTACTCACGCGCTTCCGGAATGCCGGATTTTTGCAGCAGCGTCAGAGACGCCCCGCCCGCGCCGATGAACACGAATTTCGCATTCACCACATGGTGTTTGTGGCTGTGTTTGAGATCGGTAATTGTCACGCGCCAGCTTTTATCCGGATTGCGCTGGATATCGCGCACTTCCTGACCGTTTGCCAGCGTGAAATTGGATTTTTTCTGCAATGCTTCGACCAGCTGGCGGGTGACTTCGCCGAAGTTCACGTCGGTGCCTGCGGTGGTGCGGGTTGCGGCGACTTTTTGCGCCGGATCACGGCCTTCCATCACTGCCGGGATCCACTGTCTGATTTGTTCCGGGTCTTCTGAATATTCCATCCCGCGGAACAGGGTGCTTTCCTGCAACGCAGCAAAACGTTTGCGCAGGAAATCGATGTTGTCATCGCCCCAGACAAAGCTCATGTGCGGCACGCTGTTGATGAAAGAGCGCGGGTTATTCAGCACGCCTTTCTGCACCTGATACGCCATAAACTGACGGGAAACCTGGAAGGCTTCGTTGATCGCCACCGCTTTAGTGATATCGACAGAACCGTCTGGCATCAGAGGGGTATAGTTCATTTCTGCCAGTGCGGAATGGCCGGTACCGGCGTTATTCCAGCCGTTGGAGCTTTCCTGCGCCACGCCGTCCATGCGTTCAATCATATGGACTGACCAGTCCGGTTCGAGTTCCTGGAGGAAGGTCCCCAGGGTTGCACTCATAATTCCGCCGCCGACCAGCAATACATCAACGGATTTTTCGTCTTCTGCGGCCGCAGGCTCGCTGGCACCCAGTGAGTCACGGTTGAGAAGCATACCAAGTATCTTTCTCATGACGTCTGTTTCTCTAAATGTTCAGTTCTGTTCTTGGCGATTCGATAAGAATATTGTTATGACCATCGAACAAGAAATTAGCAAAAAAACACGCGGGATCGTTACTGAAACTTCATTTTTTAAAATGCTGGCTACGAATATAACATTATCACTACATAATTTAAAAAAGGATTTAACGTTTCAAAAAAAACAGGCAAACGGGATACTGGACAGCGCTCCAGGCCGCGTCACCGCTGGATTTGAAGGATTCTGCAAAGGGGTTTTGGAGGGCCTGGGGGCGGTCAAAGAACGAGCTATTCGTGCTAAATCGGGTTTTGAGTCGCGGAATAGCAGAAAAAAGTGAGGGAAAGCGATCAACCGGCGGCCTGATGACCGCCGGCATCAGGAGGCTAACTGTCGGGCATTTCCATTGAGCGGATCACCAGAAAATCTTCTGAAATACCTGCACCTTTGTCCACCTTCTGCACGTCATGTACAAACCAGGCATATATCTCAGAGGGAGCACTGTCTTCAGGCCAGGGTGGCGGTAATCCCTCATAAGCAGCGTGCCCGTAAGCTAAAAACTTTTTCGCCCTGCGTAATGCAGGAATGTAAACATCAGGCACGAGCTGACGGCGGATATCCTTGCTATCGGGCATTTCCATCGCATTTTGCATACTCAGTGCAGCACGGTGAACATCATCCAGCCAGCCCCAGTGTTTACGCAGAATATCGATTTCATTGCGAATATCACTGGCGGTCTCCTGCGCTTTTGGCGAGATGCCTAACAGGCCTGCCGACGCACCTGCGGATGCCATCACCTGCCCGCGCTGTTCGGCATATTTCATGCACTGACTGCGATACAGATAAAACTGTCTGCCCAGCCAGTCGATATAACTGTCGAGGTGCAGGTTTTGCGCGGCAACGCTGAGATTTTTAAAAGGCACTGCCTGCTGATATAACGCTGTCCACTCTGCGACCGATTTCTCCTTCACGCTGTTTTCCATTATGAAGTATTCGGCAATAACTGGGTTACTTTGATGTAATGTCTGAAAATCAGGGAAGGGAACGCCTGCCAGCGTAGCCTCACGGTACATTCTGTGTAAGGCGACCCGGCATAACTCGGCGCTCGGTTTTTGCTCATCAGGTTTTAGCCCGCCGCCCACATCTTCAGAACAGCCGGGCAGTAACTCCTCGCGGTATTTTTGCTTATCGCCGCCTAAGCGGTAAAGACTGCGCCAGACCCGCGTTTCATGGGCCGCCACCAGATGCAGGGCGCTTTTCACCGCAGCCGGTAACGGGGTATCCTGATCGACATATTTATCCCCCAGCAAAATACCGATCCCCCTGATGGGGCCGCCGAATGCCCCCACAAACCAGTCCACACCGTTGTTATTACTGGCAGGCGTATGCCGGGCACAATCGAATAAACCGGCAAAAATGATCTCAACGGGAATACCCTGATAAACGTATTTATCGCCCTGTTTCTGGCAAATATCGTCGAGCAGCGTATCCAGAAACTTACGCGCCAGAGTTGCCCCGAGGTCGTAACCGAATAACGAGACCGAGATCAGCTTGATGGGCACCTGACTGCTGGCTACCGCTCTTTGATAAAAGCGTTCGAAACGCAGTTTTGCTGCGGTGATTCGGGTATCTACGCCCGTCACCAGCATGTCGGCAATAACAGGATTGTCACGCAACCAGGGAGTGGCTTCGATGCTCACTTTTTTCACTGCACTTTTCGTGATATCCCCGGTCAGCTTCGCCCATTCAGTGGGGTTAATCAGCTTTTTACCGACATCTTTTAATACTTCCCACCACTTGCCTGTTTTAAAAAATTCTATGCCTGCTTCTTTGGCAATATCACCAGGCAGATCTTTTAAGTCATCCAGTGCGCTGCCTTGCGCGCCATCCATAATGGCGTGGAGCTTAGTTGTAATATCTTCACGGAAAGGAGTACCGAGCCCCGAGAAGTAAAAAGCATTATAATTGTGCTGGGAAGTATCCTGATCATGATCTGGAAATGCCCTGAATAATCTCGCAACATTGCTCAGACGTAACTCAGCTGAGTCTTGTTCAATATTGCGATGGATACCATCAAAAAAGAAACCGATGTGCCAGGTTCTCGAACAATTACCCAATCCTGCATCAACGGTTTGCTGAGCACGATTCGCAGCAGCGACAAGACTTTCGATATCCATTAGCGATCTCCCCGTGCAACTGATTTAGGAGAAATTTCAGGATGTTTTTCGTAAGGTGACCAGGCATTGTCACTCCACCCTAATAAAACTTTATCTCCGGGGAGGAAATGAACGTGCAAATCATTCTCACCCCATTTGCGTTCGGGAAGAGGCATGACGATGCGACGGTTTTCCGTACGCAGTCCTGCATTGTATTGGGCGCGGGTTGTACTCAATGTCCAGGTAACTTCCGCCGTCTTTCCGCTGATACTGCCACAACACGTTGTTTTACCCCCACCATGAGCAAATGCATTGGGTCCAGCCACACCATTCACACTAAATCCCAAAATAGGCCGGTCAATTTCGCTGTGAATAATTAATGTCACCGGCCCGGTCGGTGGCCCCCAGATGGATGCCCAGATTAACCAGCCACCCCATCCCAGTATGAACAGTAATAATCCTGCGCCCAGC
>Ga0153921_1000103_pt1 | contig 69119 bp, 64 predicted proteins | sample TSNJ005MetaG_FD_104691 | JGI IMG/M metagenome (GOLD analysis project Ga0153921, IMG submission 104691) | Attine ant fungus gardens microbial communities from New Jersey, USA - TSNJ005 MetaG | ecosystem: Host-associated > Fungi > Mycelium > Unclassified | place: USA: New Jersey, Brendon T. Byrne... | reverse complement strand
GCGAGATTCGAGCGCGACACACCCAGGACTTCACAGACCGTCTTCAACGGTCGTCCCCCGGCAGCAATGGTGAGCGCGCAGTCAATTTTTTTGCTCGACCATACTCCACTGCTTCACGGAGGATTTCGACCTCCATCGTCTTTTTTCCCAGCAATCGCTGCAACTCGCGAATCTGCTTCATCGCTTCGGCTAGGTCCGATGCCGGCACCACCTGCTCGCCGGCACTGACCGCCGATAGGCTCCCGTCCTGATAGAGCTTGCGCCAGCCGAAGACTTGGTTGGCATTTACTTGATGCCGGCGAGCGACGCCAGAAACCGTTGCACCGGGCTCAAAAGTCTCGCGAACTATCGCTAGCTTCTCGTCAACAGAACGCCGGCGGCGCTGCTCCGGCTGGGTCAGAACTTCTAGAGGTTCCACGTTGTGACTAGGCTTAAACATAGGCAGAAGACTACCTCATAATTTAAGCGTGACCGCATGTCCGGTTTTTGCAGGGGCCGGCCCACCCGCGTCCACTTAAAACAGCGGCGATTCCCCATGAAATTCCGCTATCAATCTATGGATTTCGGCATGCACGTCTTATACCCTTGCAGTCACGCACCGCGTGCCTCGCAGACGACGCCGGATGACCCATCACGATCAGGAGATACCGCAATGAGCCGCACAGAGAACGCACCGTGGACCGAGCCGCTCGACGCGCTTTTGCGCGAATGGGCCCAAACCGCCGCCGCGCGCGACAAATCCGGCGGCACCGCGTTTCACGAGCGGGACCTGCTGCGCAAGAGCGGCCTGCTTCGCCTGTCGATTCCGGCGCAATACGGCGGCGACGGCGCTTCATGGTCGACGACGCTCGACATCGTGAGGCGCATGGCGCAAGTCGACAGTTCGCTCGCGCATCTGTTCGCGTTTCATCATCTGCAACTCGCGACGATTCGCCTCTTCGGCCGGGATACGCAGATTCGCCGCTGGCTGTCCGACACCGTAAATCAGGGCTGGTTCTGGGGCAATGCGCTCAATCCGCTCGACAAGAGCACGCGCGCGCTTCCCGGTGAAACGAACGGCTATCTCTTCGATGGCCGCAAGAGCTTTTGTTCCGGCGCCCGCGACTCCGATCAACTGCTCGCCTCCGCATTCGACAGCGACGGCAAGCTGCTCATCGGCGTGACGCCGACGAATCGCGCGGGCATCACCGTGCTCGACGACTGGGACAACATGGGCCAGCGTCAGACCGACAGCGGCACGGTGATCTTCGAGCGCGTCAGCATCGCGCCGGATGAATTGCTGAACGATCCCGGCCCGCTGTCGAGTCCTTTCGCGTGCCTGAGACCGCTGCTTGCACAGGCGATCCTCAGCCACATCTACGTGGGCATCGGCGAAGGCGCATTGCAGGCGGCGCGCGAAGCGACGCTCGCGCAGGCGCGGCCGTGGATCGCATCGCAGGCGGAGCGGCCCTCTGAAGATCCGTATGTGATTGCGCATTACGGCGACTTCTGGGTCGCGCTGGAGGGCGCCCGCCTGCTCGCCGAACGCGCGATGCAAGCGTTCGACGAGGCATGGCAACGCGGCCTTGCGCTGACGGAGAGCGAACGCGGCGAAGTGGCCATTGCAGTGGCGACGTCGAAGGTCGCGGCGGCGCGTGCGGGGCTGGAAGTCGCGAGCCGCATGTTCGACGTGACCGGGGCGCGTTCGACCACGGCGGCGCTGCGTCTCGATCGCTTCTGGCGCAACGTGCGCGTGCATACGCTGCATGATCCGATCGACTACAAGGTTCGCGAACTAGGCGACTGGGCGCTCAATGGGCGTGCGCCGAAGCCGTCGTTTTATTCGTGACGATTCGGCTGCGAACGTTTACTAACCCGTAGCAGCGTTTCTTCTCAGCACGAGATGCGCGACCGCTCCCAGGACGATTCCCCAGAACGCGGAACCGAGACCGATAAAACTCATGTTCGAGGCAGTCGCAATGAACGTGATGAACGCGGCTTCGCGATGCGCCTCATCGTGGACGATGCCCGCGATATTCGTCGCGATGGCGCCCAGCAGAGCCAGTCCCGCGAGAACGGCCACGAAAGCGTTCGGAAGCGCGGCGAACAGCATGACGACCGTTCCCGCGAAGGTTCCGCCGATCAGATAGAACAAGCCGTTTGCAATGCCCGCGATATATCGGCGCTGCGGGTCGCGATGGGCATCCGGACCCGTGCATAGCGCCGCGGTGATCGCCGCGATGACGATCGTCACGCCGCCCGTGAAAGCGACCAGAATCGACGCGAGGCCGGTTCCGACGAGTACCGGCCGGCTCGGCGTTTCATATCCGGAGACGCGCAGAATCGCGAAGCCGGGAAGAAACTGGCCCGTCAGACTCACGATGACCAGCGGCAGCGCCAGGCTGATCGTCGATTGCCAGTTGAAGGTAGGCAGCGTGAACACCGGATGAGTCACTTGAATGCTCACGGTATCGAAATGCGTCAAGCCAAGCGCCGCAGCGAGCGCACAACCGAAAGCAAGCACGAGAATCAGGCAGTAACGCGCGGCCAAGCGCCTAAACACGAGATAGCTGCCGAACATCCCGAGCGCGAGCCACGGATGAATGGCCACAGACTTGAACAGGTTGGTGCCGAACTGAAAGAGAATGCCCGCCATCATCCCGCAGGCAATGCCTTTTGGAATCCGCTTCGTGATCTGATCGAACAAGCCCGAAAGACCGAGCGCGAGAATACATGCACCGGCCACGATGTACGCGCCGATCGCATCGCTGACGGGCATCCCCGGAAAAAGCGTTACGAGCAGCGCGCATCCGGGCGCGGACCATGCCGTGATGACCGGCTGCTTCAGCCACCAGCTCAGCGTCAATCCCGATACCGCCGCGCCCATCGAAATCGACCATACCCACGAGGCCACTATGTCATTGCCGACATGCGCGGCATGCGCCGCCTGAAAGAAAATCGCGAGCGGGCCGGCATAAGAAATGACGACAGCGAGCAGCCCCGCCGTGACTGCGGATATCGACCATAAGCCTTTCTGATTGACGGAATCCAGCGTGCCGTTCTTGTTCTGACTCATGGAATGATTCAGCGCCTTTAGCGAATAGACGACGGATGATGAGCGAGCGGCGTTACCTGCATCGTCATGTAGGGAAACAGCGGCAAAGCCGACAGCATGGTGTGCAGCTCGTCATGCGAATCGACGTCGAACACGCTGTAATTCGCATACTCGCCAACGACGCGATGCAACTGCTGCCACTTCCCTGCCCGCTGCAACTCTTGCGAATAGGCCTTTTCACGCGCCTTGATTTCTTCTGCCTGTGCGGGCGGCATGTCGTGCGGCAGGCGGACGTCCATTCTTACGAGATAAAGCATGTCTTCTCCTCAAGCGTAACACTCACACTGCATGTTGAACGAGACGGTCGCTCACGCCTTGTTGTCGCGTCGGTAAAAAGCGAGCTTGTCTTCGTCGATCTGCAATCCGAGCCCCGGGCCTTGCGGGAGATGAAGATCGAAGTCGCGATACTGCGGACGATTCGTCACGATGTCATCCTTGAGCAGCAGCGGGCCGAACAGCTCCGTGCCCCACGCCAACTGCGGAAGCGCGCTGAAACCATGTGCCGAAGCGATCGAACCGATGCTGCCTTCGAGCATCGTCCCGCCATAGAGCGCTACACCCGCCGCATCGGCGATGGCGGCCGTGCGCATCATGCCGTAGATGCCGCCGGACTTTGCGATCTTCAGCGCGAAGACATCGGCACAGGCATCGCGCACGAGGTCGAGCGCATCCTCGGGACCGGTGACGCCCTCGTCGGCCATGATGGGAACGATGAAGCGCGCCGCAAGCCGCGCAAGCGCACCGCGATTTTCACGCGGCGTGGGCTGCTCGATGAGGTCGACACCCGCTGCCTCCAGCGCCTGGATACCCAGGGCCGCATCCACTTCGTTCCATGCCTGATTCACGTCCACCGTGACCCTAGCGCGATCGCCCAGCGCCGCTTTGATCTTCGACACGTGAGCGACGTCGTCGCGCACGCTCCGACGGCCAATCTTCAGCTTGAACGTATTGTGCCGGCGTTCGCTCAGAAGCATTTCGGCTTCCTCAATATCTCGGGTGGTGTCGCCGCTCGCGAGCGTCCAAAGAACCGGAAGCGTCTTGCGCACCGCACCACCGAGCAGCGCCGATACGGGCACGGCAAGGCGCTTTCCCTGTGCATCGAGCAATGCGGTCTCGAGTCCTGATTTGGCGAATCGGTTGCCGCGTGCGACCTTGTTGAGCGTGCGCATCGCCGCGTTGATGTTGGTCGCGTCCTGCCCGATTAGCGCCGGCGCGAGATAAGTGTCGATCGTGAGCTTGATGCCTTCGGGACTTTCTTCTCCGTAAGACAGGCCACCGATGGTCGTAGCTTCGCCGATGCCTTCGATGCCATCGCTCGATCGCAGACGGATGACGACCATCGTTTGCTGCTGCATCGTCGTCATGGAGAGCTTGTGTGCGCGAATGGTCGGAAGGTCGACCAGAATCGCTTCGACAGACGTGATTTGAGCGTTCATACCTGAAATGGCGGAGTGGAAGGAGTCACTCGAGTATTGCCCGGGCAATCTCCGCCTGTCCAAGACCATCGACGTCTAATGCGATACCCCGGAGGTATGACGAACTCACTGCCCTTTCTCGGCGGGCGCTACATGGGGAATCTGCGCTTCGTCGTAGAGCCGATAAATCAGTTCGAGCATCTCCCGGATGTCGCGCGACTCGTCCATCGCCCGCATGCTCATGATGATCGGCGATACCAGCGTCGGGTCGTCGAGTTCCCGGTAGCTGACGTCATCGCGCTTGAGGCCATAGACGCTGCTCGGCACGATGGAGATGCCCTCGCCCGCCGCCACGAGCCCCAATGCAATCTGGATTTCGCGCACCTCGTACACCTTGCGCGGCTCCAGTCCCCGGTCCTTGAATGCGGCGAGCACCTGATCGGCGTAACTCGGGCGCGGCGTCTTCGGATAGACGATGAGCGTCTCGTTGATCACGTCACGCAACGCGCAGACCGGCTTCGAAAGCGCAAGCGGATGCCCCACGGGAAACGCGACGATCATCTTCTCTTCTCTCAGGACCACGCGGCGAATGTTCGCGTCTTCGAGACGAAGGCGGCCAAAGCCGACATCGATCCGCCCATCTTTGAGGGCTCTCATTTGATCCATCGTCGATAGCTCGTGGAGACTGAGTTCGACTGTCGGGTTTTCGTCGCGAAAGCGGCGAATGATTTTCGGCAACAGGCCATACAGCGTCGATGCGACGAAACCCACTGACATGCTGCGCTCGATATTGCCGACTCGCCGTGTCATCGATTCGAGTTCGGAGGTCTGCGCCAGTAACTGGACCGCGTGAGCGTAGAAGAATTTGCCAGTCTCAGTGAGTTTCAGCGGGCGCGAGTTTCTTTCGAACAGTTGCACGCCAAGAATCTCTTCCAACTGCTGTATCTGCCGGCTGAGCGGCGGCTGGGCGATGTGTAGCCGCTGCGCGGCGCGCGTGAAGTTCCGCTCTTCGGCCACCGCCACGAAGTAACGAAGATGCCGCAGCTCCATACGATACCTCCGGGATATAGCCCGATACTAAATCAGTGTTGGACCATGCTGTTTGCCGTCCTTTATTCTGCATTCACGCTTTGTTTCACGCCCCGACTATACCTTATGAGCATACGGGCATCGGCTTGAAACGAGGGTTAACCCCAGCAAAAGACAGAGACACAGGAGCAGACATGAGTGCCAAGGTATTCGACTCGAAGGAAGTTCAGGACCTGTTGAAGGCCGCTGCGAATTTGGGAAATCAGGACGGCAACGTCCGAGTCAAGCAGATCACGCATCGCCTGCTGAGCGACCTTTTCAAAGCCATCGACGACCTCGACATGACGCCCGATGAAATCTGGGCGGGCGTGAATTACTTCAACAAGCTCGGCAAAGATGGCGAGGCCGCGCTGCTCGCCGCCGGCCTTGGCCTCGAAAAATATCTCGACATCCGCATGGACGCGGAGGATCGCGAAGCCGATATTCACGGCGGCACGCCGCGCACGATCGAAGGCCCGCTGTATGTCGCGGGCGCGCCGGTTCGTGATGGCGTTTCCAGAATCGATATCAACGCCGATGAAGATGCAGGCCCGCTGATTATCCGTGGCACGGTGACGGGTCCGGATGGAAAGCCGCTTGCCGGTGCGGTCGTCGAATGCTGGCACGCCAACTCGAAGGGCTTCTACTCGCACTTCGATCCGACCGGCGCGCAGGATGCCTTCAATCTTCGCGGGGCCGTGAAGACCGGCGCGGACGGCACATACGAATTCCGCACCTTGATGCCCGTTGGCTACGGCTGCCCGCCGCAAGGCGCGACGCAGCAACTGCTCGATGCGATGGCGCGTCACGGCAATCGTCCGGCGCACGTGCACTTCTTCGTAACGAGCGACAAGACTCGCAAGCTCACCACGCAAATCAACATCGAAGGCGATCCGCTGATCTGGGATGACTTCGCTTACGCCACTCGCGAAGAACTCGTGCCGCACGTGGCGGAGAAGACCGGCGGCGCAGCCCTTGGACTCAAGGCCGATGCGTATAAGGAAATCGTGTTCGACATCGCGTTGACTCCGCTGGTGCAGGGCAAGGACAACCAGTTGGTCAACCGCACTCGCGTCGCCGTCGCAGCCTGACGCAACATCGCGCCATATCGCAGCACCCCCGCACGACTATCCAAACCGATGCAATGGGCTTCTCGACGAAGCCCGCATAGGGAGACGACTCATGTCCGCAACACTCGATAAAGCACGACAGCTCGACGACCTGCTCGCCAACGCAGTGCAGGACGACAAGGAAAACGGTGTTTTCCGCTGCCGTCGCGACATCTTCACGAACCCCGACTTGTACGAACTCGAGTTGAAGCACATCTTCGAGAGCAATTGGGTATATCTCGCGCACGAAAGCCAGGTCCCGAACAACAACGATTACTACACGACGTGGATTGGCCGCCAGCCTATCGTCATTACGCGTGACAAGACCGGTGAATTGCACGCTGTCATCAACGCCTGTGCTCACAAAGGCGCGATGCTCTGTCGCCGCAAGCACGGCAACAAGGGCAGCTTTACGTGCCCGTTTCACGGCTGGACCTTCTCGAACGCCGGCAAGCTGCTCAAAGTGAAGGACGAGAAGACCACTGAGTATCCGGTGCAATTCAACAAGCAAGGCTCGCACGACTTGAAGAAGGTCGCGCGATTCCAGAACTATCGCGGCTTCCTGTTCGGCAGCCTGAGCGACGATGTGATTCCTCTGGAAGACTATCTCGGCGAAACGAAGGTCATCATCGATCAGATCGTGTCGCAAGCGCCCGATGGTCTTGAAGTGCTGCGCGGCAATTCCTCCTACATCTACGACGGCAACTGGAAGATGCAGATGGAGAACGGATGCGACGGTTATCACGTCAGCACCGTGCACTGGAATTATTCCGCGACGATGGGACGCCGCAAGGTCGAAGGCACCAAGGCAGTCGATGCAAACGGCTGGAGCAAGTCGGTTGCTGGCGTGTATGGCTTCGGGCATGGCCATATCCTGCTCTGGACCAACACGATGAATCCCGAAGTGCGGCCGGTCTATCAGCATCGCGACGAAATCGCGGCACGCGTCGGCGAAGACAAGGCGAAATACATCGTCAATCAGACGCGCAATCTCTGCCTTTATCCGAACGTGTTCCTGATGGATCAGTTCAGCACGCAGATTCGCGTGGTCCGTCCCATCAGCGTCGATAAAACGGAAGTCAGTATCTTCTGTTTCGCGCCGAAGGGCGAAAGCGCAGAGAGCCGCGCCATCCGCATTCGTCAATACGAAGACTTCTTCAACGTCTCGGGCATGGGCACGAGCGATGATCTCGAAGAATTCCGCGCGTGCCAGGCCGGTTACGCGAACACGACATCCATGTGGAACGACATGTCGCGCGGCGCGCCGCTGTGGGTGCATGGTCCCGACGCGAACGCAAAGGGCATGGGCTTGAATCCGCTCATCTCGGGCGAGCGCAGCGAAGACGAAGGCCTCTTCGTGGTTCAGCACGATTACTGGATGCGGGTGATGCGCGACGCCCTGCAAAAGGAACAGTCGGAGACGACAGCATGAGCATCGACTATCAGAAGGTCTGCAATGCGCTGTATCAGGAAGCGCGCTTTCTCGACGATCGCCAGTGGGACGAATGGCTCGCCTGTTATACCGAAGACGTCACGTACTGGATGCCCGCGTGGGACGACGACGACAAGCTGACCGACGACCCGCATAGCCAGATTTCGTTGATGTTTTACGCGGATCGCGGCGGACTCGAAGATCGCGTGTTCCGCATCAAGACCGAGCGCAGCGGCGCGTCGATGCCGGAGCCACGGACCAGTCATAACGTGACGAATGTCGAAGTGCTGGCCCAACGCGACAATGAAGTCGAGGTCCGGTACAACTTCAACACGCTCAGTCATCGCTACAAGGTCACGGACCAGTTCTTCGGCACCGCTTACGTCACCTTCCGCAAGATCGACGACCGCCTGCTCATTTCGAGCAAGAAGATCGCGCTGAAGAACGACTATATCCGCCAGGTGCTCGACGTCTATCACGTCTGATGCGCTTCGCAGGAACGAGACAAGGAAGTAGGAGGCAATATGTCCAGCTATAACATCGCACTGAATTTTGAAGACGGCGTGACGCGCTTTGTCGAATGCAAGGCCGGCGAAAAGGTTCTCGACGCCGCCTTTCGCGCCAGGATCAATCTGCCGATGGATTGCTCCGACGGCGTATGCGGCACATGCAAGTGCCGCGCTGAAAGCGGCAATTACGATCTCGGCGAGGACTATATCGAAGACGCGCTCTCCGACGACGAGAAAGACAGCGGTCTCGTGCTGACCTGCCAGATGGTGCCGCAAAGCGATTGCGTCATCGCGGTCCCTGCGTCGTCGACGTCTTGCAAGACGGAGCACAACAAGTTCGCGGCAACGGTCACGAAGGTCGAGCAGCATAACGATGCCGCCGTGGTTCTCGAACTCGATGTGGACAGCGTGCCTCCCGTTTTCCTCGCTGGCCAGTACGTGAATATCGACGTGCCGGGCAGCGGGCAGCATCGCTCGTATTCGTTTTCGTCCGCGCCGGGGGAATCGAAGATCAGCTTTCTGATCAAGAAGATTCCGGGCGGCGTAATGAGCACGTGGCTCGAATCCGCGCAACCGGGCAACAAGGTGGAATTGACCGGACCTATCGGCATCTTCTATCTGCGCCCCGTCGAACGGCCTTTATTGTTTCTCGCAGGCGGCACCGGTCTGGCGCCGTTCCTCTCGATGCTCGAAGTGCTAGCACGCACGAACTCGCAACAGAAGGTTCATCTCATCTATGGCGTGACGCGAGACCTCGACCTCGTGCTGGTCGAAGCCATTCAGGCCTACACCGGGAAGCTGCCGAACTTCACGTTCACGACCGTGGTTGCCGAAGCCGAATCCAGTCATCCGCGCAAAGGCTGGGTCACGCAGCACATGCCCGCTGAATGCCTGAACGATGGCGATGTCGATGTCTATCTGTGCGGCCCTCCGCCGATGGTCGACGCAGTGCGCAAGCATTTCGACGATAGCGGTGTCGCGCCGAACAGCTTTCACTACGAGAAATTCACTCCCAACGTCGCAGCGGTGGCTCATGAACACGCATAGATTCGAAGGCAAGGTGATGGTCGTCACCGGCGCGGCACAGGGCATCGGCCAGGGCGTGGCGCTGCGTGCGGCATCCGAAGGCGCAAAGGTTCTCTTTGTCGATCGCGCGGACTTCGTTGCGGAAGTCGCGGCTGAAGCGATGGGCGCGGACACGGCCGGCTTCGTCGCGGATATGGAGACCTACGAAGGCGCAGCCTCGGCGATGGCATTCGCCATACAGCGGTTTGGCCGCATCGACATTCTGGTCAATGGCGTGGGCGGTGCGATCCGCATGCGGCCTTATGCCGAATTCGAACCGGCTCAGATCGATGCGGAAATCCGCCGCTCGCTCATGCCGACGCTCTATGCCTGCCACGCGGTGTTGCCGCACATGCTCGCGCAAGGTCACGGAACGATCGTGAATGTGTCGTCGAATGCGACGCGTGGCATTCGTCGCGTGCCTTACTCGGCGGCGAAGGGCGGTGTCAACGCAATGACGCAAGCCCTCGCGATGGAGTATGGCGAGCACAACATCCGTGTCGTTGCGGCGGCGCCGGGTGGAACCGAAGCGCCTCCCCGGCGCGTGCCTCGCAATGCCGCAGGAGACAGCGCACAAGAGAAGGTCTGGATGAGCGAAGCGGTGAAGCAGGTCACGCAGTCGACGTTCTTCAAACGCTACGGCACGCTCGACGAACAAGTCGCACCAATTCTCTTTCTCGCATCCGACGAAGCGGGTTACATCACAGGCGCGGTGCTGCCGGTTGCAGGCGGTGACAACGGCTGAAGCATGACAGAGAATTCAAAAGGAGACGCCACGATGAACGAACGCAAAGCCATTGTTCCCGAAGGAATGGAAGTGGTGTACGACAAGATTCGCTACGCTCCGGCGGTGAAAGTCGGCAGCACGGTGTACGTTTCCGGTCAGATCGGCCGAGACGGAAACATGAAGCTGGTGGAAGAACGCGAAGCGCAAATCGTGCAAGCCTTCGAGAATCTTAAGACCGTGCTCGAAGCGGCAGGGGCAACGCTCGGCGACATCGTCGACGTCACCACTTTTCACACCGACATGCGCGATCTTCCGCTCTTCATGGAAGTCCGTGACCGATACCTGAATACACATCCACTGCCTGCATGGACGGCAGTGGGCGCGCATATGCTGGGCGGTGCTGCCGGTTACATCGTGGAAATAAAGGCCGTCGCTGTCATCGCTGAATGATGGCGGGTTATCGCCTGTTCAACGACCGGGAGCCGGTGCGCATCGCCAATAAGAGACTCGCCATGTTGTTGCGATACATGCAGATCGAACAGACTACGTGGCGCGCGTGGAGACGCTGCGCCGACGTAACGGTACTGACCCGCGCCGCGACTCCTGCGAAGTCCGCGTCAGATCGTCGATAGTCCATCGCAGGCACTCTTCCGTTCGGCACCATCTTAGCAAAACGATACAGCGCCGCGACGTAACGGCTCGTCATCACCGGCGGAATCTCAATGCTCTCGACATTGCAGGCGATGTCGAAGAGTTGCCGGTACGTCGTCTCCTTGTCCTGCAGCAAGACGGGGTACGCACTGAGTTCTTCCAATGCGATCTTCGATCGCTGCGCGAGCGGATGCTCCAGATGCATCAACGCCATCACCGGCGCGCCCTCCAGCTTCGCGATATGACGGCTCAAAGCCGACACGGTCAGGCCGAGCTTCCCCGTCCGCCCTTTCATCCTCTCTCTTCGGATTTAGGCCCTGAAAAAACAGGGCCACGCCGCGATTCGTGCAAAATTTTAACTATTTGTTTAAAATTCGCCCGTCGCGTGGAATTGCCTCACGAAACCCTTGAGTCGCCTGGCCTGCAAGCGCGATGCGTTCACCGGTTTCCTGCAGAGAGAAGAGAGAGAAAGTCAGATGTCCAAAAGTAAAGTCCGTCCTTCGGCGGCGCTGAGGGTCGGATGTGTTTTGCTGGGCCTCGTGCTGCTGGCAATGGGCCTGTTTTTCGTGGTCGGCGGCGCGAAGCTCGCGTCACTGCACGGCAGTGCGTATTTCCTGATTGCGGGCGTCGTCATCGTTGTGGCCGCAGTGCAGTTTTTTCGGGCGAAGTGGTCCGCTGTCGTCGTCTATGGCGCGGCATTCGTCGGCACGGTTATGTGGGCGCTGATCGACGTCGGCCTCGATTTTTGGCCGCTCGTCTCGCGGCTCATGGTGCCTGCGGGCTTCATGGTGTTGTCGCTGGTCGCATGGCCGTCGCTTCGCAAGGCCGATGCAGCGCAACCGGCGACGAAGCCGGCTTTCTCGCTTGCGGCACTGATCGCACTCGGCATGTTCATCACGCTCGTGCAGATGTTCCAGCCGCATCCGACCGTCGCGTTCGATGGCGTGCCCACGCCGCTCGTCCCTGTCGCGAAAGATCAGGCGCAGAAGGACTGGAGCAATTACGGCAACACGCCGGGCGGAAGCCGCTTCGCCGCGCTCGATCAGATCACGCGCGACAATGTGAAGAACCTTCAGGTTGCCTGGACATTTCATACGGGCGATGTCCCCGTCAGCCCGACCGGCAACGGCGCGGAAGATCAGGAAACGCCGCTGCAAATCGGCGATCGCGTCTATCTTTGCACGCCGCATAACAACATAATCGCCGTCGATGCGGACACCGGCAAGCAGATCTGGAAGCGCGAAATCAACGCGCAGGCGCAGGTGTGGAATCGCTGCCGCGGTCTCGCCTACTTCGATGCAACCCAGCCGCTCGCGCAGCCCGCGCTGAGCGGCGCGACGCCCGTCACTCCCGTATCGATCGCGGCTGGCGCGAACTGTCAGCGCCGCCTGTTGATGAACACGATCGACGCGCGCCTCGTCGCCATCGACGCCGATAGCGGCGCAATGTGCGAAGGCTTCGGCGATCATGGCTTCGTCGATCTGAAAGCGGGCCTCGGCGACGCAGCCGATCCGAAGTATCAGCTCACGTCCGCGCCGACGATGGCCGGCACGACGATCGTCGTGGGCGGACGCGTGGCCGACAACGTGCAGACCGACATGCCGGGCGGCGTCCTGCGCGGCTTCGACGTGATCACCGGTCAGATGCGCTGGGCGTTCGACCCGGGCCACGACGACCCGAACGCGCGCCTCGCGCCGGGCCAGACCTACGCACGCAGCACGCCGAACTCGTGGGCGCCGATGTCCTACGATCCGGCGATGAACACGGTCTTCATTCCGATGGGCAGCTCGTCGGTGGACCTGTGGGGCGGCAACCGCACGCCGCTGGATCATCGCTATGCCACGTCGATCCTCGCGCTCGATGCGACGACCGGCAAGGAGAAGTGGGTGTACCAGACGGTCCATAACGACCTCTGGGACTTCGACGTGCCGATGCAGCCGAGCCTCATCGACTTCCCGCAGGAAGACGGCGCGACGAAACCCGCTGTCGTGTTCGGCACCAAGTCCGGCCAGATCTTCGTGCTCGATCGCAGGACGGGCAAGCCGCTGACGAAAGTCGAAGAACGCCCGGTGAAGAAAGGCACGATTGCAAACGAGCAGTATCCGGATACGCAGCCGTTTTCGGTCGGCATGCCGACCATCGGCGTCGGACCGCTGAAGGAATCGGACATGTGGGGCGCGACGCCGTTCGATCAGCTCATGTGCCGCATCAGCTTCAAGTCGATGCGCTATGACGGCCTGTTCACTGCGCCTGACACGGACGTATCGCTCAGCTTCCCCGGATCGCTCGGCGGCATGAACTGGGGCAGCCTGTCGACGGACCCGAATCATCACGTCATCTTCGTGAACGACATGCGCCTCGGGCTCTGGGTGCAGATGATCCCGCAGAAGACGGACAACGCAGCCGCAAGCAACGGCGGCGAAGCGGTGAACACGGGCATGGGCGCGGTGCCGCTGAAGGGCACGCCGTACGCGGTGAACAAGAACCGCTTCATGTCGCCGCTCGGCATTCCGTGTCAGAAGCCGCCCTTCGGCACTTTGTCGGCGATCGATTTGAAGACCCGCAAGCTGCTGTGGCAAGTGCCGGCCGGCACCGTGCAGGATACCGGTCCGTTCGGCATCAAGATGCGTGCGAAGATGCCCATCGGCATGCCGACGCTCGGCGGGACGCTTGCGACACAAGGCGGACTCGTGTTCATCGCCGGTACGCAGGATTACTATCTGCGCGCGTTCGATAGCGCGACTGGCCGCGAAGTATGGAAGGACCGTCTGCCCGTCGGTAGCCAGGGCGGCCCGATGAGCTACGTCTCGCCTAAAACGGGCAAGCAGTACGTGCTGATCTCGGCGGGCGGCGCGCGTCAGTCGCCTGATCGCGGAGACTATGTCATCGCTTATGCGTTGAATCGCTGACACGCTGTTCATGCTTCCGTCCTGAAGACGAACGGCGGCTGCGCGCGACGTGCAAGCCGCCGTTCGAATCCTTCGCTTCCGCAGTATCGGCCGCTTCCGCCGAAGGTTCCATGAGTTCGACAATTCTCACGCGCCGCCCTTTTGCGACGCGCTCTGTTTCGATGTGCGTGACCGTGATGTGCGGCATCTGCACATCGGCGGTTCACGCACAAAGCTCGGTCACGCTATATGGCGTCATCGATACCAGTATCGAAGTCACGAACCCCGATTCATCGTGGACCCCGCGCATGGACTCGGGCGCGTATCGCGGCTCGCGATTCGGCGTGCGCGGTTCCGAAGCACTCGGCTCCGGCACGCGTCTCTTGTTCGCTCTAGAAAGCGGCTTCAGTTCCGCCGACGGCACGATGTCCACCGCAGGCACGCTCTTCAATCGGCAGGCGTGGATCGGCGTGGGCGCACCGTGGGGCGAAGTGCGCGCGGGCCGTCAATACTCGCCGATCTACATTCCGTTCAAGGGGCAACTGGATGCGTTCGGCGCGGGGACCATCGCATCGGGCCTCAACAATCTGTCGAAGATCACGCCGTACACGAATAACGGCATCGCGTACCTGTCGCCCGATCTGCACGGGTTCACGATGACCGTGATGATCGCACTGCGCGACAGCGGCAGCGGTAACGGCCTGTCCGGCGACTATGAAACGTTCGCGTGGCGTCACGGTCCGCTGCGTGTGTCCTACGCGCATCAGCAAACGCACGGCGGTTCGACGACACTGCGATCCAATCTCGGCGGGGTGTCATACCGGCTCGGCCACGCGACGGCCTTCCTGTCGTTCTTCAATGGCGATGGCGGTTCGCCGCGCTATCACGACGACGGTCTGTCCGCATCGATCCGCTATGCGTTCAGCCCGCGTCTGCGGGCTTCAGTCGGCTATGCCTATGCGCGCGACCGCTCGGGCGGCGGCAACGACGCCGACCAGTTCAGTCTTGCCTGCGAATACGATGTATCGCCGAAGCTGATGCTGTACGCGAGCGGCGCGATGCTGCGCAATCGCGGCAATGCGACGTTCACCCTGCGAGGCGTCAATGTCACCGGCCTCCCACCCGCTTACCCCGGCGCGCCGGTTCGCGGGGTGCAGGTCGGAATGATCGACCGGTTCTGAAAGAAGGCTCGCGATAGTTCGGTTACCTGTCCATCTCCGGTAACTTCGACAGCGGGATTGCGTTCAAACCAAGCTCCGCCGCCAGTTCGTCCGGCGAACGCACGATGTGCGCTTCGGGCGGAAAGAGCGCGGCGGCGTCGTCATCGACGGGCCAGCCGATTACCCGCATGTTGGCCGCGACCGCGCCGCCCGCACCGGTCGGGCTATCTTCGACAGCAACGACCTCTTCGGGCGCGAGACGCAGCAGCCACGCAGCGCGTTCGTACGGCTCCGGGCTCGGCTTGCCGTGACGCACGTCATTGACGCTGACCGTGATGAGCGAAGGCTCTTCGATGCCCAGCGAGCGCAGGTTCGCTTCGAGCAACATGCGCGACGCATTCGATACGATCGCCTGCGTCATGCCCGCCGCCTTCGCCTTGCGATACACCTCGAGCGCGCCGGGACGAGGCACGAGCCGTGGCGCGCCGTTCAGATACGCCCGCGCACGGAACGCCGACCATTCGCTGAAGTCGACCGACAGCCCGAAGCGTTCACGTACGAGCGCATGCACTTCGCGCCCGGTCTTGCCGAAGACGAGCGGATGCAGTTCATCGCCCGCTTCCACCCCGTGTTGCGCCAGCGCCTCGACGAGCGTCGCCAGATGCAGTGACTCGCTCTCGATGAGCGTGCCATCCATGTCCCACAGAATTGCCTTGATCAAAGCGTGATTATCCTTGTCGTGCGTGCGCTGCAGGCGCGTATGCGTTAAGCGCGTGGAGATTTGCGTAGTCGAACGTTGCAAGGGCGCTGACGGCATCGCCAGACGCGCGAATGGTCCGTTTGCGGTGTCCGAAAGACAGTGGAGCCTATCACGCCGCGCGCCTCACTATCGGCAACGAATCCGTTCCTGAAGATTATTTCCAGTCGATAATGCGCCTGAACGCCGGTGACGATTCCGCGCACCGAACGCGCCGCATCTGTTCACATCACAATAGCAAAGAGGAGAGACTGAATGACCGATATACCGAGCTTCTCGCTCGAAAAGACCGCACCGAGCCATCGTGCGTGGCGAATCATCGTGGCTGCATCGATCGGAAATGCGCTCGAGTGGTTCGACCTGGTCATTTACGGATTCTTTGCCGTCACAATATCCAAGCTCTTTTTCCCCGCCGGCAGCGAGACTGTCTCCTTGCTGCTGACGCTAGGCACGTTCGGGGTCTCGTTCTTCATGCGCCCGCTCGGTGCGGTCGTGCTGGGTGTCTACGCGGACAAGGCGGGCAGAAAAGCCGCATTGACGCTGTCCATTCTCTTGATGATGATCGGCACCCTGCTTATCGCGGTCATGCCGACATACGCGACGATCGGCATCCTCGCGCCAGTCGGAATCGTCTTCGCTCGCATGATTCAAGGCTTCTCCGCCGGCGGCGAGTTCGGCAGTGCGACTGCATTTCTTGCCGAACACGGTGGTCAACGCCGTGGATTCTTTGCAAGCTGGCAAGCGGCCAGTCAGGGACTCACTACCCTGCTTGCAGCTTTGGCGGGCACGTGGCTCACCACGGCGCTTACGCCCGAGCAAGTCCTGAGCTGGGGATGGCGATTGCCGTTTTTCTTCGGGCTGTTCATCGGCCCCGTTGCGTACTACATCAGGCGGAACATCGACGAAACGCCCGAATTCGTCAGCACAGGAACGGCGAAAACGCCGCTGGCCGATACCTTCACGGATCAAAGGCAGCGCCTCATATTGGCGATTGGAGCGGTGGTTCTGGGCACCGTAGCGACGTACCTGATCCTGTACATGCCCACGTATGCCGTGAAGCAACTGGGCTTGCCGGCATCCGCTGCGTTCACTGCCACCATCGCGACGGGCGTCATCCAGATGATCGGCGCGCCGTTCTTCGGCCACCTGTCCGACCGTATCGGCAGGACACGAATCATGATCGTGGCAGGCGTGTTCTTCCTCGTCTGCGCTTATCCGGTTTTTCGACTGCTGCACGACCATCCGACATTCGGAGCGTTAGTCGGGGTGCAGATTTTCTTCGGGGTCGCCAACGCCGCCTATTTCGGTGCGCTGCCCGCGTTACTGAGCGACCTGTTCCCGACGAAGAACCGCACGACTGGCATGTCCGTCGGTTACAACGTGTCGGTCACGGTGTTCGGCGGCTTCGCTCCGTTCATCATCACGTCGCTCATCGGCTTGACGGGGAATCAGCTTGCGCCAAGTTTTTATCTCATCGCGGCGGCCATCGTCAGCTTGTTCGCGCTGATGCATATCAGGAAGCTCGCGATGCAGTGAGCGAAAGCTCTGTCCGGGCGGGCGCAAACTAGCGTCGCCCGGCTGGTCTGTCGTTTTGCGCCGGCATCCCTCACACCGCGCCGACCAGCCGGTATCCCACTCCCGTTTCCGTCACGATGTGCTCCGGCTGAGCGCCATCGCGCTCCAGTTTCTGGCGCAAGTGAGCCATGTAGATGCGCAGATAGTGCGGGCTCTCCACATGCGATGGCCCCCAGACCTCCAGCAGCAGTTGCCGGTGCGTCAACACGCGGCCCGCATGACGCACGAGCGTGGCAAGCAGGCGATATTCGATCGGCGTCAGATGCACGCTGTTGCCCGCCCTGGTGACGCGGCGCATCGCGAGTTCGACGGTGACATCGCCGAACGTCACCGCCGCGGATTCCTTCGCGCCCGCCTGATCGCGCCGGCGCAAGTGAGCACGGATTCGCGCCATCAATTCCGATACGCCGAAGGGCTTCGTCAGGTAATCGTCTGCGCCGGCATCGAGTGCGGCGACTTTCTGATCTTCCTGCGTGCGCGCCGACAGCACGATGACCGGCACAGCGGTCCATGTGCGCAGTTCGCGGATCACGTCGATGCCGTCCATGTCCGGCAGGCCGAGATCCACTATCACGATATCCGGCTTGCGCGTTGCCGCTTCGACCAGACCTTGCTGCCCGGTTTCCGCCTCGTGGACCGTCATGCCATGTGCTTCGAGCGACACGCGCACGAAGCGGCGGATCTGCTTCTCGTCTTCGATCAGGATCGCAGTATTCGGGGATTCGGACATCGGGCGCTCGGAAAGTTGACGCGGTGACTCAATGGTGAGGCGTAATCGGAAGCGGGGCAATCGCGCTAATGCGTGCCGCCTTTACGGGACCTGCGAGCGCGGCATCGCCTGTTGCCCGGTCGCGGCTCCAGTCAACGACTGTTCCTCCGCGACATCAGGCGGCGTTGCGTTCGCGGGCAGCGTGAACCAGAACCTCGCGCCGCCCACCTGTTTGCCGGCCTCACGATTTTCCACGCCGATCTCGCCGCCGTGCGCTCCGACGATCGCGCGGCAGATCGCAAGGCCCAGGCCGACGCCCGTTTGCGGCGACTCCTTCTCGCCGCGCGTGAACTTCTCGAAGAGCTGCGCCTGCGTTTCCATCGGAACGCCCGGCCCTTGATCGTCGACCCACACGCGCACCTGACGCCCGTCGGCAGTCTGTTCCGCTCTCGCGCCGATCTCGATGTCCGTGCCGCGCGGCGTGTATTTCGCCGCGTTCTCCAGCAGATTCACGAGCAGCCGGTCCATCAGCACTGCGTCGAGTTGCAGCCAGGGCAATTCCGGCTCGATATTCACGCGGATACGCCGCCCTTCGAGCGTGCGCCGCATCGTGGCCAGCGCCGCGCCGACGATCTCTTCGAGCATGAACCATTGCCGGTTGAGCCGAACCGTCCCCGACTGCAGGCGCGCCATGTCGAGCAGGTTCGTGACGACGCTGCTCATGCGCAGCGCTTCCTCGTGAATCGACTGGACGATCTCCTGAGCATTTTCCGCTTGCATGCCCCCTGTGCGGCCCTGCTCTTCCAGCACGGACGCGAACCCGACGATCGACGTCAGCGGCGTGCGCAGATCGTGCGAAACCGCCGACAGCAGCGAGTTCCGCAGACGTTCCGACTCCATGCTGACCAGCGCATCCCGCGCGATCTCCACGTAATGGACGCGTTCGAGCGCAAGCGCGATCTGCGCGGCGAAAGTCTCGAGCATCCGGCGCTGCTCCGGTATGTCGAGATCGGACATGCGCTCGCTCACGAACGCGAGGACGCCACGCGTGCGCAACGGCGCCCTGAGCGGAAGATAGAGCGCATCGGCGGCAGGCAAGGTGTCGGTGCCCGAACCAGCCGGCTTTTGCTGATCGTAGACCCATTGCGCGACGGCCAGATCGACACTCGATGCATCGAGCATGACGTTCTTGTCCGGGTCGATTACTTTCTGCTGGACCTTCTCGGCGCTGTCGGGAAGAAGAATCAGCGTCTTCGCGTGAAAGACGTCCGCGATGTGCCGCATGCCGATCTCGATGATCTGCTCGGTCATCAGCGCAGCGGCAAGTTCCCGGGTCATCGCGTACATCGCGCCGGTGCGCCGTTCCCGCAGCGATGCGACGCGCGCCTCGCGCCGAAGACTCGACGTCAGATGGCTGATCGTGAGCGACGTCAGCAGCATGACTGCGAAGGTCAGCAGGTACTGCGTGTCGCTCACAGTGAACGACATCACCGGCGCGACGAAGAAATAATCGAAAGCAGCCACCGACACGAACGACAGCAACACGCCCGGCCCGCGCCCCAGCCGCACCGCAGCGAATATCACGCCCAGCAGATAGAGCATCACCAGATTCGTCAGCGCGAACTGGTGAGAGGCGAGCACGCTTGCGACGAGCGTAATGCCCGCACCGATCGCGAGTGCGAAACCATAAGCGCGCGGCGGCGAACGCATGCCCTTCTGAAGCGCGGCGAACGAACGCGACGGCTGCGGCTGGCCCTCGCGGATGCCGGCGGGGACCAGCGTCACGTCGATATCCGCGGCCTGCCGGACAATGCGTTCGCTCACGGATCGCGTGAAATAGCGCCGCCAGCCTTGCGTCGATGACACGCCCGCCACCAGCTTCGACACGTTGCGCATGCGCGCATAGTCGATGAGCGTGGTGGCGGCATCGGCGCCCGCGAGCGTGACCGTTTCCGCGCCGAGTTCGGAGGCGAGCTTGAGGGCATCGAGCGTGCGGGCGCGCGCATCGTCGGAGAGCCGCTCGAGCGCGGGCGTCTCGACATAGACCGCGAGCCAGTCGGACTTCAGCGCGGCTGCAAGACGCGCCGCCGCACGGACCAGCGCCGCGCTTTGCGGCCCCGGCCCCACGCAGGCGATCAGCCGTTCGCGTGCGCGCCAGATTCGATCGATCGACCGGTCGGCACGGTACTCACGCATCTGTCCATCGACACGGTCCGCCGTGCGGCGCAAGGCGAGTTCGCGCAGCGCGATCAGATTGCCCTTGCGGAAGAAGTTGCGCACCGCGCTCTCGGCCTGTGTCGGCATATACACCTTGCCGTTGCGCAGGCGGTCCAGCAGTTCCTCGGGCGGCAGATCGACGAGCGTCACTTCGTCAGCGCGATCGAACACGCGATCGGGCACCGTCTCCCACACGCGAATGCCGGTGATGCGCCCGACCACGTCGTTCATGCTTTCCAGATGCTGCACGTTGACGGTCGTGTACACGTCGATGCCCGCGTCCAGCAGTTCTTGCACGTCCTGCCAGCGTTTCGTGTGACGCGCGCCCTTGACGTTCGTATGCGCGAGCTCGTCGACGAGCAGCAGTTGCGGCTTGCGCGCGAGGGCGGCGTCGAGGTCGAACTCCGTCAGCACCTTGCCGCGATAGTCGATGCGCGCAAGCGGCAAGGTTTCGAGGCTGTCGAGCAGCGCAAGCGTTTCCTGGCGGCCGTGCGTTTCGACCACGCCGACGACGACATCGCGCCCGTCAGCCTGCGCCCGGCGCGCGGCCTGCAGCATCGCGTAGGTCTTGCCCACGCCCGCCGATGCGCCGAAGAACAGCTTCAGGCGCCCGCGCCGGCGCTGTTGCTCTTCGCGCTGGAGCTTGTCGAGCAAGTCATCGGGATCGGGGCGGGTCATCGTCATGGCTTGTGATGGTCAAGGTGCGTTCACGGTCTGGCGGCATCCAGCGCAAGATTGAGCTTTAGCACATTCACCCGTGGCTCGCCAATGATCCCGAACTGGCGCCCCGCCGTGGCTTGCGCGACGAGCGCCTCGACCTGGGGCACGGTCATGCCGCGCGCCTTCGCCACCCGCGTCACCTGATACGCCGCCGCAGCCGGACTGATGTCGGGATCGAGGCCGCTGCCGGACGAAGTGACGAGATCGACGGGCGGCGGCGTCGCGTTGTCGGGATCGGCGGCGCGCAGCGCATCGATGCGCGTCTTGATCTCGCTGGCGAGCGCCGGATTGGTCGGACCGAGGTTGGAGCCGCCCGAACTGCCCGCGTTGTACGGATTCGGCGTCGTCGCCGAGAGCCGCCCCCAGAAGTATCGCGGCGCGTCGAACTGCTGTCCGATGATTTCCGAGCCGGCCGTCTTGCCGTCGCGCTCGATGAGGCTGCCGTTGGCCTGATGCGCGAAAGCGGCCTGGCTGATCGCGGTGACGACTGCGGGATAAATCAGCCCGGTCACGACTGTCAGCGCGAGGAACAGTACCAGCGCCGGACGAAGAAGGCTTTTCATGATGTCGCTATCCTTTGAAGTGATGCCCGGCTCAATGCCAGCCGAGCGCCGAAATGGCCATGTCGATCAGCTTGATGAACGGAAACGGCAGGACGATTCCGCCGAGCCCGTAGACCAGCAGGTTCCGGAGCAACAGCGACGCCGCCCCCAGCGCGCGATACTTCACGCCCTTTAGCGCAAGCGGAATCAGGAACACGATGATGAGCGCGTTGAAGATCACCGCCGACAGAATCGCCGACGACGGCGACGCGAGATGCATCACGTCGAGCATGCGCAATTGCGGATAGGTCGTCGCGAACGCCGCCGGGATGATCGCGAAGTACTTGGCCACGTCGTTGGCGATGGAGAACGTCGTCAGCGCGCCGCGCGTCATCAGCATCTGCTTGCCGATCTCGACGATCTCGATCAGCTTCGTCGGGTTCGAATCCAGATCGACCATGTTGCCCGCTTCCTTCGCGGCCTGCGTGCCGGTGTTCATCGCCACCGCGACATCGGCCTGTGCGAGCGCGGGGGCGTCGTTGGTGCCGTCGCCGGTCATCGCGACGAGCCGCCCTTCCGACTGATGCGCGCGGATCGTGGCGAGCTTGGTCTCGGGCGTGGCCTCCGCGAGAAAGCCGTCCACGCCCGCTTCCGCCGCGATGGCCGCTGCCGTCAGGCCGTTGTCGCCGGTGACCATCACCGTCTTGATGCCCATCTTGCGCAGCTCGGCGAAACGCTCGCGGATGCCGCCCTTCACGATGTCCTTCAGTTCGATCACGCCCAGCGCGCGCGCTTTGCCTTCGCTGTGCTCGGCCACCACCAGCGGCGTGCTGCCGCGACGCGCCACGTCATCGACCGCATGCTGCACTTCCTGCGGGAAGCGCCCGCCATGCTGCTCGACGTATTTCTTCACGGCATCGGCCGCGCCCTTGCGAATCTCGCGGTCCGGCGCGCCGGAGAACGCCTTGCCGGGCGACAGATCGACGCCGCTCATGCGCGTCTGCGCGGTGAACGCGAGGAACGTCGCGTGAAGCGTCGCCATGTCGCGCTCGCGAATGCCGAACTTCTGCTTCGCCAGCACGACGATGCTGCGGCCTTCCGGCGTTTCGTCCGCGAGCGACGCAAGCTGCGCCGCGTCCGCGAGATCGCGTTCGTCCACGCCCGGCGCGGCGGTGAACGTCGACGCCTGGCGATTGCCCAGCGTGATCGTGCCGGTCTTGTCGAGCAGCAGCACATCGACGTCGCCCGCGGCTTCCACCGCGCGGCCCGAGGTGGCGATCACGTTCGCCTGCATCATGCGGCTCATGCCCGCAACGCCGATCGCCGACAGCAGCCCGCCGATCGTCGTCGGGATCAGGCAGACGAGCAGCGCGACCAGCGCCGTGATCGTCACGACATGCCCTTGCCCCGCCGCCTCGACCGAGAACATGGAGAACGGCAGCAGCGTGGCCGTCGCGAGCAGCAGCACGAGGGTCAGCGCGACGAGCAGGATCGTCAGCGCGATCTCGTTGGGCGTCTTTTGCCGCTTCGCGCCTTCGACCATCGCGATCATGCGGTCGAGAAACGCTTCGCCGGGGTTCACCGTGACGCGCACGACGATCCAGTCGGACAGCACGCGGGTGCCGCCCGTCACCGAGGAAAAGTCGCCGCCCGACTCGCGGATGACCGGCGCAGACTCGCCGGTGATCGCGGATTCGTCGACGGAAGCGACACCCTCGATGACATCGCCATCGGCGGGAATGACGTCGCCCGATTCGACCAGCACGACATCGCCCTTGACCAGGTCGGTCGATGTCGTGATGCGGATGGGCGACTTCGGATGCGGCTCGTTCAGCTTCTTCGCCATGACGTTGTGCTTGGCGCTGCGCAGCGACGCGGCCTGCGCCTTCGAGCGCCCTTCCGCGAGCGCCTCGGCGAAGTTTGCGAAGAGCACCGTGAACCAGAGCCACAGCGCGATCGCCAGAATGAAACCGGCGGACGACTCCGCCTGGCCGGCGAGCGCGGCGATCCACAACACGGTGGTCAGGATGCTGCCCACGTACACGCAGAACATGACGGGGTTGCGCAACTGCGTGCGGGGGGCGAGCTTCCGGAACGAATCGACGATCGCCGGCTTCAGCAGCGCCGGGTCGAACATCGAAAGAGCGGCCGTCCGCACGCGCCCCGATTGGCCGGGAGCGTGCAGCGGCGTTTGCGTCTGTTGAGTCATGCTGTCCTCGAAATCAGTGGCCGTGGACCATCGTGATGTGCTCGACGATCGGTCCGAGCGCGAGCGCGGGAATGTAGGTCAGCGCGCCGACCAGAAGCAGCGTGCCGAGCAGCAGCACCACGAACAGCGGTCCATGCGTGGGCAGCGTGCCCGCCGTGACGGCGAGGCGCTTCTTGGCCGCGAGCGACCCTGCGATGGCGAGAATCGGAATGAGCGTGCCGAAGCGTCCGAACCACATCGCGATGCCGAGCAGCACGTTGTAGAAGGGCGTGTTCACCGAGAGACCGGCGAACGCGCTGCCGTTGTTGTTGGCGGCGGAGCTGAACGCATACAGCACTTCCGAGAAACCGTGCGCGCCGGGATTGGCGATGCCGGCCTTCCCCGCCGCCGTCAGCACGGCGATGGACGTCCCCGCCAGCACCAGCAGCGGCGTCAGCAGAATGACGATGGACACCATCTTCATCTCGAACGACTCGACCTTCTTGCCGACGTACTCGGGCGTGCGGCCGATCATCAGTCCCGCGACGAACACCGCGAGCAGGGCGAACGCGAGCATGCCGTAAAGACCCGAGCCGACGCCGCCGAAAATCACTTCGCCGAGCTGGATCAGCAGCATCGGCACGAGGCCGCCGAGCGGCGTGAGCGAATCGTGCATGCCGTTGACCGCGCCGCACGAAGCGGCCGTCGTCGCCACCGTGAAGATGCCCGACTGCGCGATGCCGAAGCGCGTCTCCTTGCCTTCCATGTTGCCGCCTGCCTGCAGCGCGGATGCCTGGGTATCGACCTTGAGCGATGCATAGACGGGATTGCCGGCCTGCTCCGACGCGATCTCGCTTCCGCAAGCCACGGCGAACGCGATGGTCATCGCCGCGAGCACCGCGTAGCCTTGCCGCGCGTCGCCGACCGTGCGCCCGAACACGACGCATAGCGCAGCCGGGATGATCAGCATGGCGAGCATCTGCAGGAAGTTGGAGAGCGGCGTCGGGTTCTCGAACGGATGCGCCGAGTTCGCATTGAAGAAGCCGCCGCCGTTGGTGCCGAGCATCTTGATGGCTTCCTGTGATGCGACCGGGCCCATCGGCAAGGTCTGCTTGTCGACCTTGATGTCCTGCATCACCGGGCGGCCCGCCGCGTCCTTCATCGCGTGGCCCTCGGCGTCCGTCTGCGGCGCCTGATACGTGGTGACTTGCAGCGTCGGCACGTCCTGATAGGCCCTGAAGTTCTGAATCGCCCCCTGGCTCACGAAAACGAGCGCGAAGATCACCGCGAGCGGCGCGAGGATAAAGAGCGTGGTGCGCGTGAGATCGACCCAGAAATTGCCGATGGTCTGCATGCCGTGACGCTTGAAGCCGCGTATCAGCGCAGTCACGACCGCGATCCCGGTGGCCGCCGAGACGAAGTTCTGCACGGTCAGCCCGAGCATCTGCGCCAGATAGCCGAGCGTGCTTTCGCCGCCGTAGTCCTGCCAGTTCGTGTTGGTGACGAAGCTCACGGCGGTATTGAACGCCGCATCGGGCGTCATGCCGGCCATTCCCTGCGGATTCGCCGGCAGCATGCCTTGCAGACGCAGGATGCCGTAGAGCACCAGCGCGCCGAGCACGTTGAACAGCATCACGGCGAGCGCATAGTGTTTCCACGACATTTCGACGCCGGGATCGACGCCGGCAAGCCGATACAACAGCGACTCCACGGGGCGGCCGAGCTTGCGCACGACGACCGATGAACCGTCGAGCACGCTGGCCATGTAGCGTCCGAGAGGAATCGCCAGGCCGATCAGCGCGACGATGAACACGGACATCTGCACTATCGCGTTGGTGCTCATTCGAGGTCCTCCGCACGAAGCAGCGCGTACACGAGGTACGCGAAAAGCAGCAGCGCGGAGGCGCTTGCCAGCCAGATCATCCACGCGTTCATGGATGGCCTCCTGTCGTGCGGCGGCTCAATCGCTCGCAGCCGCTCGTGAGTGCCGCGCACAGTCCCCAGACGAGGACGATGCCGGCGAGGTAGAGCAAGTCCATTGCCGTGTTCTCCTTCGAAGCAGTTCAAGACAGGCTGGAGCGTACGAGAAGGGGCGTAAAGGACTTGAGAAGAGATGAAGCGGAGATATAAAAATCGTGTAAACGGACTTGATGGCCGTTGTGGAAGCGATATGTTTGGTGCGTTTGGAGTCGGACTAAGATCTGCTGGCGATGCAGCAAGTCGCACGTGACGCGAGCGCGTCAATGCAACGTGGGCGTTGGCGATTGGTTATGCTCGCGCGCTATGAGCGGCCGCTGGTAGCCTATTCACGCCGCGCTTCGCGTGAGTATCAGGGCATAGCTTGCGAGCACGCGCCAGTGCATCTGCTGCCCGCTGGCGGCAAGCAGTGGCACGCGGCGGATCGGAAGATTGATCGACGACGGCCGCGCGCTGCGTCCCGCAATGACGCCAGCGTCCGGTCAACCCTGATTCGGCCCGACGCCCAACGCCTCTGCCTTGCGAACCAGATCCGCGAGCGACCGGGCCTGCATTTTCTTCATCGCCTGTCCGCGATGAATCTTGACCGTGATCTCACTGAGGTTCATTTCGGACGCGATCTGCTTGTTCATCATTCCCGCCACGACGAACGCCATCACTTCGCGTTCGCGCGGCGTCAGCGATCCGTAGCACACCCGCAGATCGGCGACGGAGCGCCGCGACTTGCGCCGTTCTTCGTCGCGGGCGAGCGCGTTGGCGACGGCATCGAGCATGTCCTGGTCGCGGAAAGGCTTGGCGAGAAAGTCCTGCGCGCCGGCCTTCATCGCCTTGACCGTCATCGCGATATCGCCGTGCGCGGTCATGAAAACAATCGGCACGCCGAGTTCGCTCGCCGCGATCTGCTCCTGCACCGCGAGCCCGCTTTGCCCTCTCAGGCGCACGTCGAGAATCAGACAGCTCGGCACGTCCGGCATCTCGCACGCGAGAAACTCTTGCGCCGATGCGAAGGTCCGCACGTCGAGTCCCACGGAACGCAATAACATGCCGACGGCATCGCGCATGGAGTCGTCATCGTCGACGACGTAGACCATCGCGTTGCTCGCGGCGTTATCCAGCCGGCTGCTCATCACATGTCTCCCTGTCGACGGGCAGAATGAACTGCAACGACGCACCGCCTTGCGCGGCGCCTTCCGCCCAGATGCGGCCGCCATGCGCCTCGACGATCGACCGGCAGATCGAAAGCCCCATGCCCATGCCATCCGCCTTGGTCGTGAAGAAGGCGTTGAAGATGCGCCCCGCGCTTTCCTCGCCGATGCCCGGACCCGAATCCTCGACGATCACATGCGCATGATTATCGTCGAACATGCGCGTGGCAACGTGCAGGCGCCGCGGCGTGTTCTGGCCGGCCATCGCCTGCGTGCCGTTCATGATGACGTTGATGAGCACCTGCTGCAACTGGACCCGGTCGCCGCATACCACAGGCGACGGCTCCGCAAGCTGCACATGCACGGCCACGCTGTGACGGTCGAGTTCGCCGCGCACCAGTTCGAGCGCCTCTTCGACGGTTCCGTTCAGCGCGAACCTCGCGGCGGGCCCTTCGTGTTTCTTCGCCATCGCGCGGATGCGCTGGATCACGTCGCTCGCGCGTTTCGCATCGCGGATCATCTGCGTGATCGACTGCTTCGCTTCCGCGAGATCCGGCTGCGGCCGGTTCAGCCAGCGCAACGCCGCATCGCCGCACGTGACGATGGCCGCGATCGGCTGCGTCGTTTCATGCGCGATCGAAGCCGCCAGTTCGCCGAGCATCGAAATGCGCGTCACGTGCGCGAGTTCCGCCGTCGAGCGCGCGAGCGCTTCCTGCGCGAGCGTCGTCTCGGTGATATCCATCAGCGCGCCGGCATACTCCAGCTCGCCGCTTCGCTGCACCACATGCGCGACGTAATGCACGTGCTTGATGGCGCCGTCGGGCATACGCAGCCGATGTTCGACGTCGATCACCGGCGCACCGCCCCTCTCGTTTTCGTATGCGTTGCGCACGAGCGCGAGATCGTCGGGATGTGTGCGCGCGAGAATCGCGTCGATGGATGGCGTCACGTCGCGCGTGTAATCGAAGATGCGATAGGCCTCGTCGGACCACCACATCGTGCCTTCGGGCAAACGCGTGGCGATGCTCGCGGTGCGGCTCAGGCGCTGCGCATCGAGCAGAAACGCTTCGGTGCGTTCGAGCGCCCGTTCCGCCTGCTTGCGCTCCTCCACTTGCTCGCGCAGGTCGGCCGTCGCGGTCTGGTTCCTCAACGCGAGATAGGAAGTCGTCGCGATCGCGAGCAGGCTCACCGCGCAACGGGCGATCGCGCCGGTCGACACCGAGTCGTCGTGAGAGAGGGCGAAGCCCGCGAGCGTCAGGAGCACGCAGCCCCATGCCGCGCGGACCGTTGCCGTGCGCCCGCCCGACGACGCGACGAGCAGCACGACGACCACGTAAAACACGGCGATCGCGATGTCGAGCGGCGTGAGCGCATCGATCAGGAAAACCGTGAGAGCGAGAGCGCCGGCGAGCGCCCATGCGATTCGCACCTCGGGGCGCAAAGGACTGACAGACTCGTTTGGTTGGCCGCGCGAATCGGCCGGACTAAGCGGTTTATGCATGGGCAGTCGAAATGGCGTTGGCTTGACGGATGCGTGCGCTCACTGGGCGCCGGGATCGAACGTTCGCTGCAACGTACTCAGGCATTCGGATACGACGGCGCCGTCCACCGGCTTGCCGAGAAAGCATAGCGCGCCGCCGTCGAGCGCCTGCCTGCGCACCGCATCCGATGCGAACGCGGTGATGAAGATGATCGGCAACGCGAGACCCAGCTCACGCAGCCGCTGCTGCAACTGCAAGCCGGTCATGCCGGGCATCTGCACGTCGCTGATGATGCACGCAACTTCGTCGAAATGCCCGGATTCCAGAAATGATTCCGCAGACGGGTACAAATGCACTTCCCAGCCGAGCGAGCGCAGCAGGCTCGACGTGGCGGCGCGAACGGATTCGTCGTCGTCGATGACTGAGACCAGGAAAGGGAAGGTCAAGCGCGTGTCCTCGATCATAGGCTGTCGGCGCGGCCCGGTCATGCGGGTCCGCTCGTGTGATGCCATCTTAGCGAGGGCGGCGAGCGCCGAAAATCATATGTGCGTATAGGTCGTGCGCCGCCCAGAGTGCGGTTCATACCTTGGTATGACGGCGTCATGCAGCCTGCCTATGGCGGCTGGCCTTGCGTTCGATGAGCGTCATCCGCGCGCCTCTCGAAGGCATCCACGGTCATCCGGAAGTACACGCGAAACCAACGCGAGCGTGGCCGCTCGCGCGCCTTCGTACGATGGGCCGGCAAGCCACGCCCGACTACATTTCACTCACGGCTGCATCGATGACACGGTCAGCCGCACGAAGCACCGCCTGATGCACTGCATACAGGCGCTTCAGAGCCGCATCCCGGTCATTCAATCCATCCAAGGAGTGTCAATCATGAAGAAGATCCTCGTTTCCCTCGCCGTTGCCGTCAGCGCCCTCGCCGCGCCCGCTTTGAGCTTCGCACAGTCGAATGGTCCCCTCACCCGCGCCGAGGTCCGCGCGGATCTGGTGCGCGTCGAGCAAGCGGGTTACAACCCGGCGGTTGCGAGCGATCCGCACTATCCCGACGACATCCAGGCCGCCGAAGCGAAGATCGCCGCCGAACAGACGAGCGGCGGTTTCGGCGGCGTGCAGCAGCGCACGTCGTCGGGTGCGCCGGCGCGTACGTCGATGCAATCGACCTGCGTCGGACCGGCTGACTTCTGCACGCCCTACTTCGGCAGTTGATCGTCGCGGCCGGGCGGCCTGGCCCGCCCGCCGCTTTTCCAAGCGCTTGTATCCGTTGACGGAGTGTCTCGTGAAATTCTTCTCGCATGCCGCTATCGCGCTCGCGGTTGCCGCTGGTTTTGCTTCATCCGCGCTCGCCGCCGCGCCGGTTTCCGCGCCTTCATCTGCGCCGGTCAGGAATATCGTTCTCGTCCACGGCGCGTGGGTCGATGGCTCCGGCTGGAAGCCGGTCTACGACATCCTCGTGAAGGACGGGTATCACGTCAGCGTGGTACAGGAACCGTTGACGTCCCTTGCCGGCGATGTGGCGGCCGCCCGCCGCGTGCTCGACGCGCAGGACGGCCCGACGATACTCGTCGGTCATAGCTATGGCGGCTCGGTGATTACCGAAGCCGGCGTGCATCCGAACGTCGTCGGGCTGGTTTATGTCGCGGCGCACGCGCCCGCCGTCGGTGAGGACGAAAGCGCGCTCGGCAAACGCATGCCGAGTTATACGTCGATGCAATCCGGCGCCATCGAGAAAACCGCCGATGGCTACACATACCTCAATCCGGCTGTGTTCCCGCAAGACTTCGCGGCCGATCTTGCACCGGCCAAAGCCAGGTTCGAAGCACACGCGCAGATGCCGACGGCCGCGGATGTTTTCTCGACGCCGTTGACCGCTGCGGCGTGGACGTCGAAGCCGAGCTGGGGCATCGTCGCGGGTGGCGACAAGATCATCAATCCCGATCTCGAACGCTGGTACTACGAGCGGGCGCATAGCCACACGACCGTGATTCCGGGCGCGAGTCATTCCGTGTACGAGTCGCGTCCGCGGCAGGTGGCAGCAGTCATCGAGGACGCGGCGCGGCACGCGCAGCCTTGAACATGAGGTCCGTGAAAGCAGCGGACTCAAGCAGCGGCGATCGTCCGCGCCGCATCGAATGATGCGAGCGGCGGACGAGCGTCGTCAGCCTCGCTGCATGCACGCTTCATGCAGGGTATCGAGCCGACGCGCGGCATCGGCGACGTAGGGATTCGTTTCGTCCCACGCATAACCGGCCAGCACGGAGCTGACCATGCGTCGGATGACCGGCGTCTGATCCGGCGCAAAGATGATGTCCGGCAGCTTGCCCGAATACCAGCGCTCCACGAATGCACGGAACGTATCGATGCCTTTGCGCAAAGGCGCGTCGTATTCCGTGTGCCAGTCGATGACATCGCCATTCAATTGACGCTTGAGCGCCTGAACCGCCAGATGCGCGGACCGCAAAGCGATCGTCACGCCCGACGAGAACACCGGATCGAGAAACTCGCCCGCATTGCCGAGCAGCGCATAGCCCGCGCCATGCAGTTTCTCGACGTTCGCCGAATAACCGCCGATATGCCGAACCGGCATCAGGAAAGGCGCATTGCCGATCAACCGGTTCAGGTTCGGCTCGCTCTGGATCAGCGAACGGAGCTTCTGCTCGCGCTCGGCCTCGTCCACGTCCAGAAACGCCGCTTGCGCCACGCATCCCACGGACGACCGCCCGTTCGCCAGCGGAATCATCCAGTACCACACGTCGCGATGCTCGGGATGCACCGCCACCGTGATCTTGTTGCGATCGTGAGCTTCGACAGGAATGCCGTCGCGCACATGCGTGAAGATGGCGGCGCGGGTCGGCATGCGCGTCGGCGCTTCGAGGTTCAGGAGGCGCGGCAGCACGCGGCCGAAACCGCTCGCGTCGAGCACGAAGCGCGCGTGAACCTGATACTGCGCACCGGCCTCGTCGACGACATCGAGCACGGGCGCATCGCCCGTTTCCATGGCGAGCACGGTATGCCCGAACCGGACGTCCGCGCCCTGTTCCGCCGCGCAGCGAATCAGCAGATCGTCGAACACCGCGCGCTCGACCTGATACGTCGTGCCCCATCCTTCCGAATGCTTGTCGCGGAAGTCGTAGGCCGACGCCTTATCCCGATACACGAATTGCGCGCCATTCTTGTACTGGAAGCCTGCTTCCACGACCGCGCGCAGCATCCCCGCTTCTTCCAGATACGCCATGCTTTGCGGCAACAGACTCTCGCCGATCGAAAAACGCGGGAAATGCTGGCGTTCGAGCACGAGCACCGAGCGACCCGCTTTTCGCAACAGCGCGGCAGCCACCGCGCCCGATGGCCCCGCGCCGATGATGGCTACATCCACGTTTGTCTTCACCGAACTTTCTTGACTCATTTCAAATTTCCTCGCTGCACACGGCAACGTATTGCGAACAAGACACATGATTCACGCACCAGCGATTACAATCACACGCGGACCATGCATCAAAACTTCAAGACACTTCTTTACCGAGTCTAATCGTGCAGTTCACCGAATCATCCAATGTGCCGTTCGTGCCCGAGACCTCTTTCGGCGTCTGGTTCTTACGCACGCACACGTGGGAACATCATGTTCTGCGTGTCGCCATCGACGACCTCAAACGCCTCATCGACGCTCCGTTGCCCGCCGCGCCCGTGATCGTCGATGTCGGCTGCGGTCAGGGCATTTCGTTCCGTCTGCTTGCGCAAGCGTTCAAGCCGCAGCGCATCGTGGGCATCGACTTCCACGAGCCATCGCTCGCGCTTGCGGCCAAATCTGCGCAGGCCTGCGCGCATCGTCCGGAAACCGCCGCGACGAAGATCGAACTGCTTCACGGCGACTGCGCGAACCTGCCGCTGCCGGACGCAAGCGCCGACGTCGTCTTCTGTCACCAGACGTTTCATCACCTCGTCGAACAGGAACGCGCGCTCGCCGAGTTTCGCCGCGTGCTCAAGCCTGGCGGCGTGCTGATGTTCGCGGAATCGACGGATGCGTACATCAAGTCGTGGGTCATCCGGCTGCTGTTTCGTCATCCGATGCAAGTGCAAAAGAGTGCCGACGGCTATCTCGACATGATCCGCAAGGGCGGCTTCGACTTCGGGCCGCACAACGTCTCGCTGCCGTATCTGTGGTGGAGCCGCGCGAAAGACTTCGGGCTGCTGGAGCGCATCGGCCTCTACGTGCCGAAGCCCGGCAAGCGGCGTGAAACGCTCGTCAACGTCGTCGCGAGAAAAACCGCCTGAGCAGCGCACGGGTTTATGGCGGCGCGTGCATCGAGGCACGCGCCGCTTCGCGCTTCAACCTCAGTCTTTGAGCTTGACCACTTCACCCTTCAACGCGACGCCCGCAACCACGGCGCCCGCGCCGCACGTGAACTCGGTCGCGCTCTCGCGCTCCACGTTCTCGTAGTTGCTCTTGATATTGATGACCGCGTTGCCGCCTTCCTTGCGTGCACGCTCCTGCAACTCCCTCACGGCCGAGAGAAACACGTGCTGGCACGCGTCCTCGTCGCTCTTGCCGAACGCGTTGGTCTTCTTGTTGGTCGCGAATTCGCCGAGCGATTTAGCGACCCGCGGATGCGCTTGTCCCGCGAAATATAGCGGAATGTCCTTGTCGACCTTGTCGGGTTCGCTAACCAGAGCGGGCGCGACAGGATAGGTCCTGATCGTATTGCGCGCGAACGCTTGCGACGAGAAGAACGCTGCAACGGCTGCCGCACAAATAAAAAGACGCTTCATGATGGTCATGTTCCTGGTGGTTGGCTTATTCGACGTCCAGCTTCACGACATCACCGCGCACGGCAAGCGTCGATCCGTTGTTGCTCGCGCCACAGACGAACTCGTTCGCTGACGTGGTCTGCGTGTGCTGAAAGCGCGTCGTGACGTTGATGACCGCATCGGCATGCTGCTCGCGTGCATAGTCGCGCAACTGGTCGAGCGCCTTGCCGAGCGCGATATTGCAGGTCGCTTCCTGGCCGTCCATCGTGCGGGCCACGCGCACCGCTGCTTCCTTGCTGCCGAACATCGTCTTGACGTTCGCGTGCTTCTGATCGCCGAAATACACCGCGACGTCGTTCGGCTTTTGCGTCTGCAGCGCAGCGGGCATCGGCAGCGAGCGGATTTTCGTTGTACAGCCGGCTTGCGTGATCAGCACGCCGGCCATCATCGCGAGGACGATTTTTGTTTTCATAGTGCGGTTTCGCTTCTGGTTATTGCGAGGGATGCGCCCGTTATTCTCCGACGGGCAACGGCTCAAACTTTTCGAACACGAGGCTCGCGGAACTGCCGCCAAAGCCGAACGACACCGACATCGCGCGCCCGATTTGCGCCTCGCGTGTCTCGCGCACGAGCGGCATGCGTTCGGCAAGCGGTTCGAACGCGCTACGCTCTCCCGTTCCCGCGATGAATCCGTCGCGCATCATCAGCAACGTGTAGATCGCCTCGTGCACGCCGCTCGCGCCGAGCGGATGCCCCGTCAGTCCTTTCGTCGACGAAAACGGCGGCACGTCCGCGCCGAACACCGACTGCAACGCGCGCAGTTCTTCCGCGTCGCCGAGCGGCGTCGAAGGGGCGTGCGTGTTGATGTAGCCGGGCAACGCGCCCGCTTCGTCGAGCGCCATGCGCATGGCACGCGCGATGCCGTCCGCATGCGGCGACACCATGCCCGCGCCATCCGTGCTTTGCCCGAAACCCGTGAGCTCTGCGTAGATGCGCGCGCCGCGTGCGAGCGCATGATCGAGCGCTTCGAGCACCAGCACGCCCGCACCCGAGCCGATCACGAAACCGTCGCGGGCGATGTCGTAAGGACGCGAGGCTTGCCACGGCGTGTCGTTGAAGCCGCCAGACAACGCGTGCATCGCGTCGAACATGAGCGTCATGTTGTCGTGCAGCGCTTCGCTGCCGCCCGCGAGCACGATCTGCTGGCGTCCCGTCTGAATGAGTTGCATCGCCTGCCCGATGGCGAGCGCGGATGTCGTGCATGCCGACGATGGCGAATACGCGACGCCCTCGATGCCGAACGCCTGCGCGACATTCGCGGACGCGGTGCTGCTCATCGCCTTGGGAACCGTGTAAGGCGGCGTTCTTTCGATGCCGCGCGTCACTGCGACGCCCATCGCCGCGTCGTATTCGGCCATCGCGCCGACGCCCGAGCCGATCACCGCGCCGGCTTTCGGCGAGTGCAGCATATCGTCGCCGAGCCGCGCATCGTCGATGGCCTTGCGTGCAGCGTGACACGCGAAGCGTGCGGTCTCGCCCATGAAGCGTTCCAGCTTGCGATCGAAGGGCGGCTCATGCGCCACCGACGCCACCGCCGCCACCTGCGAACCGAATCCTCGCTCGCGCCACGCGTCGATGCGCGTCACGCCCGAGCGCCCCGCCTTCAACGCGGCGCTCACTGTATCGAGCGTATTGCCGAGACACGAAACGATGCCCATGCCCGTGACGACGACGCGCTGCATGCCTTGCGCCTTGTTCATCGAACGCGCCGGAATATGAGCGACGTATTGATGCCGCCGAACGCGAAGTTGTTGCTCATCACGTATTCGGCGTCGATCGCGCGTGCCTCGCCCGTGATGTAATCGAGCGGCGCACACGCGGCGTCGACTTCGGTGAGATTGAGTGTCGGCGCGTACCAGTTGCGCTTCATCATCTCGATGGTCCACCACGCTTCGAGCGCACCGCATGCGCCGAGCGTGTGTCCGACGTAGCTCTTGAGCGAGCTGATCGGCACGCGCTCGCCGAAGGTCTGCGCGGTTGCGTGACTCTCCGCGATGTCGCCGCGATCCGTCGACGTGCCGTGCGCGTTCACATAGGCAATGGCTTGCGGATCGATCCGCGCGTCGTGCAACGCGAGCTGCATGGCGCGCGCCATCGTGCTCGCGGTCGGCTGCGTCATGTGCGCGCCGTCCGAGTTGCAGCCGAATCCGGCGATCTCCGCGTGGATCGTCGCGCCGCGCGCCACGGCGTGCTCGTACTCTTCGAGGACCAGCGTCGCGGCGCCTTCGCCGACGACAAGACCGTCGCGCCTGGCATCGAACGGACGCGGCGTGAGACCCGGCTCGTCGTTGCGCGTGCTCGTCGCATAGAGCGTGTCGAACACGGCGACGGCCGGACCCGACAACTCTTCGGCGCCGCCCGCGAGCATCATCGTCTGCTTGCCCGACGCGATGGCTTCATACGCGAAGCCGATCGCCTGACTGCCCGACGCGCACGCGGACGACGTCGGCAGAATGCGGCCCTTCAGGTCCCAGAAGAGGCCGACGTTCACGGCAGTCGTGTGCGGCATCATCTGCACGTAGCTGTTCGATGTGACATCGGTCATCGAACCGGTTCGGAGCATCGTGCCGAATGCGCGGATCGGCTCGACGGAGCCGGACGACGATCCATACGCGACACCCATGCGTCCGTCGCTGATGGACGTGTCGCCCGTCAAGCCCGCGTCCGCCAGCGCCAGTTCGCTCGCGCGCACCGCGTACATCGACACGGTGCCCATCGACCGCGTCTTCTTGCGCGGCCACTCGGAGGGCTGCTCGAAGGCGGGCAGCGGACACGCGAGGCGCGTATGAAGCCCTGCGAAGAAGTCCCATTCCGGCATGCGGCGCACCGCGTTGCGGCCGCTCCGGAGCGCGGCTTCGATTTCATCCCAGCAATTGCCGAGCGCCGTGACGCCGCCCATGCCCGTAACGACGACGCGCTTCATCAGATCATCCCGCCGTTCACGCCGATCACCTGGCGCGTCACATAGGAAGCCGCATCCGACATGAGGAAGCTGACGACGGCGGCCACTTCGCCCGGCTGGCCCACGCGATTCATCGGCACCGTCTTCAGCGCATGATCGACGGAAACGTCGTCGAGCATGCCCGTTTCGATCAGTCCCGGCGCCACGCAGTTCGCCGTGATGTTGCGCGATGCGAGTTCGACGGCGAGCGCCTTGGTCGCACCGATCAAACCGGCTTTCGCCGCGCTGTAGTTCACCTGTCCGCGATTGCCGATCACGCCCGACACCGACGCGATCGTCACGATGCGGCCGCCCTGCTTCGCGCGCACCATCGGCATGGTCAGCGGATGGATCACGTTGTAGAACGCGTCGAGACCGGTTTCGATCACGACGTCCCAGTCCTCGTCGGTCAATGCGGGAAACGCGGCATCGCGCGTCACGCCCGCGCTGCACACGATGCCGTAATACGCGCCGTGCGCGGCGACATCGGCTTCGAGCGCCTCACGGCACGCGGCGCGGTCGCGCACGTCGAATTGCACGACGCGCGCCGAGCCGCCCTGCGCGGCGATGCCCGCCGTCACCGCTTCAGCTTCCGCGCGTCCGGTGCGGCAATGCACGGTGACCGCGAAGCCGTCGGCGGCCAGTTGATACGCAATCGCCCGGCCAATGCCGCGGCTTGCGCCAGTTACGAGGACTCGCCGGCTCATGAACTGATGCTCCCTTCGATGAATGTCTGAAAATCGCGTGGCTGAAACACCTTGATGACGGCCTGCGCGTAACGCTCGCCGTCGTGCTCGATCGTGCATTCGTACGCGCCGTGCCCCTCTTCGCTGCGCAGCACTTCTTCCACGCGGATGGTGAGCCGCGCATCGCGCGCAAACGTACTGACATCGGCCGTATAGCTGCGCGTGCCGAGCAGCACGCCGGGACGCGCACGGCCGCCGGCACGCATCGCGATCAGCGCGACGTGCGCGGCCACCGCCTGCGCCATCAGCTCGATGCCGATCCACGCGGGCATTGCGCCATGTTCGTCGGCATACCACGCGTCGGCGCGCGCGGTCGCAAGCGCGGTGAGCGCAGCGTCGCTGCACGCGGCCACTTCGTCCACGAGCAGCATCGTGCCGCGATGAGGAATGATCGTTTCGATCGGCGCAAACGCGCCGCCGTGTTCGTCGATGTAAGTGTGTCCGGTCATCGCATCAACCCGCGAGGATGAGGCTGACATTGCTGCCGCCAAACGCGAAAGAATTGCTCATGACGTAGCGCTGTGACGCTTCCTGCGAGAGGTGACGTTCTTCCTGAACGAGATCGAGCGCGGGCAAGCCGGCGTCGGCTGCGCCGTCCCATCGATGCAGCGGCAAGGGAAAGCGCGATCGCATGAGCGTCAGCCATGCGAAGCCGACCTCCGTCGCACCGGCCGCGCCGAGCAGATGCCCCGTCAACGGCTTCGTGCCGCTCGCCGGCACGCCTTGCGGAAAGACCCGCGCCATCAGGTGCGATTCCATCTCGTCGTTCTTGCGCGTGGCCGTCGCGTGCAGGTTCACGTAGCCGATGCCGGCGGGCGCGACGCCTGCATCCGCGAGCGCGGCGCGCAGCGCCAGTTCGCCGCCGATGCCTTGCGGGTCCGGCGCGGACACGTGATGCGCGTCGCTCGATTCACCCGCGCCCGCGAGACGCACTGCGCCTTCGTCGCGTGTCATCAGGAACACTGCCGCGCCTTCGCCGATGTTGATGCCGTTGCGATTGCGGCTCATCGGATTGGTGCGCGACGGACTCGTCGATTCGAGCGATGCGAAGCCCTGCAACGTGAGTTCGCACAAGGTATCGACGCCGCCGACGACGATCGCATCGCACAGCCCGAGTTGCAGCAGCCGCCGGGCCGCGACGAACGCCTTCGCGCTCGACGTGCACGCCGTCGAGATGGTGAACGCCGGACCTTGCAGGTTCAGCGCGGCGGCCGCGAACGGCGCGGCCGTGCCGATTTCCATCTGGCGATAATCGAAACGCTCCGGCAGGCAGCCCGCCTCCGCGCGGTGCAGAAACGCCTCTTCCGCTGCGCCGATACCCGACGTGCTCGTCCCCAGCACCACGCCGATGCGCGCCGAGCCGAAACGCTCGCGCGCCGCTTCGATGTCGGGCCGAATCTGTTCGAGCGCAGCGAGCAGCAGCCGGTTGTTGCGGCAATCGAAGCGCGCAACGGATGCGGGCGGCGCAATGTCGAGCGGCGCGAGCACGCGGCCGACGAAAGCATCGCCACGGCGCGTGCGCATCGGTCCCATGCCGGGCGATTGCGCCGCCGCGAGCGCGGATGCAATCGAATCGACGTCGCCGCCGAGCGCATTGACCATGCCGAGCGCATGCAGATAAACGGATGGCAGCGTCACGCTTCACTTCTCCTATCGGGCGGCATGCTCATCGGCGCGAGCAGCACCGCGACCAGGATGCCGAGCGCGAGCGTCGCGCCGAAGCTCTTCAAGGCGGGCATCGCGCTCATGCCGAGCAAGCCGAAGGACAGCAGCGTCGTCGCTGCGGACAACAGCACGCCCGCCCACACCGCGCCAAGATCGGCGTCGCTGCGCAGGCATCCTTCGCGCAGGAACACCGCGTAGTTCGCGCCGACGCCCAGCACGAGCATCAGGGCAAGGCAGTTGAACAGATTGAACGGCACGCGCGCATAGCCGAATGCGGCGATCGTCATGCCGACGGCGAGCAGCACGGGCAGCGTCGTCGCGATGCCGCCGCGCAGCCGGTAGCGCGCCATCAGCAAGGCGAGTACGAGCAGCAGCGCGACGCCGAGCCAGAGGCCGCTATCGACGCGATACGCGCCAAAGAGCTTCGACACGCTCGCGGCCTTGTCGACGAAAACGACGCCGTCGATCGAGCGCGCCGTTTCGACGAGCGCGGATTCGTTCTGCGCCGTCACGCGGCGCGGCATGACGATGGTCGCGTAACCGCGTTGGCCGGCCGCATCAAATGCGCCGAGCCACAGATGCCGGTACGGCTGCGACCACGGCGCGGCGAGCCAGCGCTCGACCGTCAGCGGTTGCGCACTGTCCTTGCCGAACAAGGCGATCCAGGCATCGGCGATTTCATCGCGGAAGCCCGCACGCGAGAGCGTCGCACGCAAGGCGGCCGGGTCGGCGAACACGTGTTGCGCGAGCAATGCGCGAGCTTGCGCTTGACGCTGCGCCGAGGGCACGAATTGCACGACCGAGCGCCAGCCATCGACCGACCGATCGCCCGTCAATGCATCGAGCCTTGCGCCGAGCGCTTCGGCGCGCTGGAGCACGGCTTCTTCGGACGCGCCCCGGACCACGAAGAACTGCGCGGTGTCGTCGACGCCGACGGCCGCGCGAACCTCGCTTTCCTGCGCGACCAGCACGGGATCGCGCTGGATCAGCAGATGGATGTCGTCGTCGCTCGTGAGACGCAGCCAGCCCGGCAGCGCGATCACGACGAGCGCCGCCGCGACGAACCACGCGCGCTTTCCGCCGATCACGCCGCGCCAGCGTGCGAGCAGCGTCGCGGCGGATGCGAAAAGACGCCGGCGCCCGGCTTTCGGCGGCTTCACGAGCAGCGCGGGCAGCAGCGACATCACGGACGCGAACGCGACGCCGATGCCCACCATCGCGAAACACGCAATCTGCTTGAGCGCGGGAAACGGCACCCACGCGAGAATGGCGTATCCGAGCAGGCTCGTTGCAAGGGCCACGCTCAACGCGGGCCGTACCGACCGCGCGCCGCTTTGCGCATTCCAGCCGCGCTGTGCGCCGAGATAGACGACGAAGTATTGAATCGAATAATCGACCGCTTCGCCGATCAGACTCGCGCCGAACACGAGCGTCAGCAGATGCAGCTTGCCGAAGACGAGCATCGTGAAGGCCAGCGCGCACACGATGCCGAGCGTCGTCGACAAGAAGCCGAGCAGCAGAAGCCGCGGCGAACGGAACACCCAGAGCATCAGCAGCGCGATGCCGCACGCCGACACGACGCCGATCAGATGCACCTCGCGCTCCGACGCGCTGCGCGCCGCCTGCGCATAGAACACCGCGCCGGCGCGTGCGACCGTGGCATCGGGCCACTCCGCTTTCACCGACGCTTCCGCCTGCGCCGCCGCCGAGAGCACCGCACGCTGCGTCCGCGACTCGTACGCGGAGCCATTCAGCGTGGTGACGACGAGCACGCTGGTCATGTCGCCACGATGCGCGACGAGCAAGTTGTCTTCGAGATCGAGTCCCGATGTGCCGAGCGGCAAGTCCGACAACCAGTGTTCGAGCCAGCCGAATGGATCGTCGGCGAGTTGCGTCGCGAGCGGCCCGCGCACGGGGTTATAGATGCGCTGCATCAGCGCGTCGCCGAGCGCCGGCGCACCGTTCGCCGCGTGGGCAAGCGCGTCGCGGTCATCGCGTGTCAGCAGTTCGAAGCGATAAGGCACATACAGCGCGCCGATCTGCGCGAGGTCGAATGGCGGCAGTTCCGCCGTCACCGATGCGAACGCGCCGCTGGTTCGCAGCGCCGCGCCGAAGCGTTTCGCGGCCGCCTTCGCGTGCGTCGCGTCGCGGCTCGACACGAGAAACACCGTGCGGTCGCCGAGCGCATTCGCCAGCCGGTCGACGGCTTTTTCGGCGACCGGATCGGCTTCCGTCGCGGGAAGCAGCGCGAGCAGATTCGTCTCGAGCGGCGACGGCCCTTTGAAGCGATGAACGCAATACAGCGCGGCGACAAGCGCGAGCACGAGCCACGCGGCGCGTATCGCGAGAAGCGCCGCGCGGCTGCGCTGCCGTTCCTTCAGCATTACGGCGCTCCCAGCAAGCCGCGCTCGGCGGCCGGCACGTCGTCGAGCGCTTCGCTCTGTGTGAAGTCGATCTGCGTGACATCGCCGTTCGCAAGCTCGATGCGCAAGCTCTGCAAGAACGCGCCGCCTTTCATCCGCAGCCCCTTGATGGACTGCGCGAGTTGCGGCTGATTGAGTTTCAGGCCAAGCGTCCATTGCGATGGCGAGCCTTGCGCGTCGACATCGAATTGCGAGTAAAGCGCCGACAGGTCGCCGCCGAGCATCGCGCGCATCATCTTCGATACCTGCGCGACGCCGCGCACGCCTTGCGCGCTTTTCGTGCCGATGCGCTTGCCGTCGGCATCGACTTCCGCGACGCCTGCGTCGGTGATGACGAACGTCGCCTTGTACGGCGTCAGCACGCGCCAGATCACGCCGCGCTCGCGATAGAACACGAAAGCGCCCGTGCTGACCAGCGGTTGCTTCATGGCCGCAAGCGTCTGCGTCTGCGTGAACTGCGCGCGCACGCCCTTGACCTGCCCGAGCCGCGACGTCACTTGCGAGACGAGCGCCGCGTCGCCGCCAGTGTTCTGCGCGGGCGTGGCCGCATGAAGCCAGCCGGCGTTCGCCGTCAGCAGCAGCGCGACGAGCGCCGTGCTCGCGCAGCGAAGTTTCATCGTTGCGACCATACGCGCTCCAGTTTTTCGAACACGACGGGCGGCGACACGAATTGCAGCTCCTCGGTGGCTGCGTCGACGGCAACCTGGATCGTATAGCCCTTGGTCAGACGATCCCCGCTTACACAATCGACGAGTTGATAACCGATCTTCAGGCGGTTTTCGTATTCGAGCAGTTCCGCGCGGACGTCGATACGTTGCCCGTACCGCGCGGGACGCACATATTTCAGATGCGCCTCGACGATCGGCCACACATAACCCGACGCCCGCATCTCGCCGTAGTCGTAATCGAATGCGCGCAGCAGCGCCGCGCGCCCCGCCTCGAAATATTTAAGGTAGTTGCCATGCCAGCACACGTTCATCGCATCGACGTCGTGAAACGGCACTTCGACGATCGCGCTCGCCGTCAGCGTCTTGTTGTGCTTCAGTTCAGCCATGACGCGAGTTTTCAGTGAGATCGGATACGGATACCGGCGCGGCGCTGCCCGCACGCGCCCAGAAATCGAAGAAGTTGAACCATTGATACGGCGCCTTGCGGCAGTAGTGTTCGAGCCGCGACGCATAGCGCTGCGCCCACGCCGCGATGTGTTGCGCGCGTTCGCGGCGCGGCAGCGCGATGCGTTCGGCGAATTGTTCGAAGTACAAACGATATGAACCTCCGCGCTCCCTGAGGCAGAAGAACAGATACACCGGGCAACCGAGCGCGTGGGCAAGCACATACGGGCCTTGCGCAAACGGGGCGGTCGCGCCGAGAAAGCGCGCATCCGTCGTGCGTCCGGATTCGTGCGCCGGCACGCGGTCGCCGACGATCACGAGCAGTTCGCCCGCGTCGATGCGCGCCTGCATCATCATCGACGTGTCCGGGCCGAAATCGCTCACGTGAATCAGATGCTTCGCGAAGTCGCCATTCGCGGACGACAGCACGCTGTTGAAGCGCTTCGCGTGCTCCGTGTAGACGATGGCCGTGACCTTCGCGCGGCCGTTGCGCGCGGCGAGCGCCCGCGTCATTTCCAGGTTGCCGAGATGCGCGCCGATCACGAGCGCGCCACGGCCGCTCGCGACGAGCGCTTCGAACGGCGCGGGGTCGTCGAACACGGCTTCGTGATCGCCAATCCGCCCCGACCACGCCGCGAGCTTGTCGAGCCCGGACTGCGCGAAAGCAAGCATCTGGCGATACGCCGAACGCCAGCCCGGCTGCGGCGTGCGCTCGCCGGGCGCGGCCTGCGCGAGTTGCGCGAAATACCGGTGCGAAGCGGCACGCGCAGTGCGCCCCGTCAGCAGGAAATAGCCGACGACGGGATGCAGCCAGAGCCCCGTGAAACGCATGCCGAACAGGCGGCAACTGAGCGCGAGCAGGCCCATGCCGAGGCGGCTGCCACGCTCCGCGACGCGCCACCAGCCGGGGCCGCCGCCATGCGTGGCCTGTTCGGAGGCCGCCGTTTTGCGCGGCATCAGCTTGTGCGCGATGAGCATCGGCGAGCGCAGCACCATGCCAAACACGAGCCGCGTATGGCTCGCGCTGATGCGAACGTTGTCCCATAGCACGTCGAAGTGCGACACGCCGTCCGTCGCGTAGACGACGCGCGTCGGGATCGAGCGGAACGCAAGGCGCCGCCAGTGCAGCCGCACGAGGATCTCGATGTCGAAGTCCATGCGCGTGCCGAGTTGCACGCTGTCGATCAGCGCGCAGGCGGCATCGAGCGGATAAAGGCGGAAGCCGCACATCGAATCGCGGATCGTCAACGACAGCGTTTCGATCCACACCCACACGTGCGTCAGATAGCGGCCATAGAGACGCGACTTCGGCACGCTTTCGTCGTAGACCGGGCGGCCGAGGATGACCGCGCCCGGCTCGGCGCGCGCCGCGTCGAGAAAGAGCGGCACGTCGTTGGCGTCGTGTTGTCCGTCGGCGTCGATCTGCAACGCGTGCGTGAAGCCCGCGCGTCGTGCCGCGCGCAGGCCCGCCATCACCGCGGCGCCCTTGCCGCCGTTCACCGGCAGACGCAGGAGCGTCATCTGCCCGTGATAGCGGCGGGCGAGTTCGGCGAGGACGGCTTGCGTCGCGGTGTCGCTGCCATCGTCGACGACGAAGATCGGCAGGCCATGAACGCTCAGGCGCGCCACGGTGCCGCCGATCGCGTCCTTGTGGTTGTAGATCGGAATGACGACGCACGCCGCGATGTCCGCACCGCTCATGCGCGCTCCCGATAAACGATCGCGCCCGACGCGCAGTCACGTCCGTTGATCCGATAAGCGAATTGCACGCGGCGCCGCGCGGCATCGTGCGCGAGCCGGAGTTCGAGCACCGCGCCGGGCGGCACGGGCGCCATGAACTTGAGTCGATCGACGCTTTCGATTGCGCGCGCCGCCGCGACGTGTTCCGACGCAAGCCGGATCGCCCAGTCGACCTGCACGACGCCGGGCAGGATGGGCAAGCCCGGAAAGTGGCCGGCGAAATGATCGAGCGCGGGCGGCACGCGCAACTCGTAGCGCAGGTTCTCGCCGTCCCGCGATTCCGACAGCAGTTCGAAGCCTTCGGCGCGCGGACCGAACGCCGCCGCGACGGCTGCAACCGGCAGCTTGCCGCGCGCATCGAACGGCAGCGCGATGCGAAAGCGCCAGTGACGCGGCAACAGCACGACGTCGAAATAGGCGGCGAGATGACGGCGCAAGTGCTTTGCCAGCGCCACGCGGCCGATGTCATCCAGTGCGGCGCGGCCTTCGTCGGAGAGCGCGACGACCGCGCCGACACGCTCGCGCGTCGCGCCCGCGAGCGGCACGACGCTCGCTTGCGCCACGTACGGATGCAGCGCGAGGCGCGCTTCGAGTTCCGGCAGCGACACGCGCTTGCCGTCGAGTTTGACGACGCGGTCGAGGCGGCCTTGCAGCCGGAAGCGGCCGTCGTCGTCGAAGACGATTGCATCGTCCGTGCGATGCCAGCCGTCGTGGTCCAGATGCGGCGAGCGCACTTCGAGCGCGCCGTCGCCGGCACGCCGCACGTCCACACCGCTGACCGGACGCCACGCGGCCGTTTCATTCTGCCTGCGCCACGCGATGCCGCCCGTCTCGGTGCTGCCGAAAATCTCGACGGGAGCGTCGCCGAAGACCGCCGCGTAGTCGCGGGCCGTGTCCTCCGCAAGCGGTCCGCCCGACGAAAAGAATGCACGCGGCGCGGGCGCGAGCGAAGCAAAACCCGCCAGCGCGGTCCAGCGCATCAGTTGCGCGGGCGACGACACCATCGCGGTCGCGCCGCAACGTGCGATGCGCGCCTGAAGCTGCTGCGGTTCCACGCAGACGGCGCGGTCGAATGCGCGTCCCGCCGCGAGCGGCCACAGCACGCGAAACAGCAGGCCGTAGATATGGCGATGCGGCACGCTCGCGAGCATGGTTGCGTCGCCGATCAGCGCGCCCCAGTCGCGTTCGAGCGTGCGCACTTCGGCGTCGAACTGGGCGAGCGTCTTGTGAATCGGCTTCGGCACGCCGCTGCTGCCCGATGTGTAGAGCGTGAGCGGCGCGTGCGGGTCGATGTTCAGGGGAAGCGCGCCGGGCCCGTGAGCGCCGGCTGCCGCGGCGACTTCGGCATCGGTGAGGACGGTATCGTAGGCGTCGGCGAGGTCGGCCAGATAGCCGGGCGCGGAACTCGCGGGAATCACCGGCGTTTTGCCGCACGCAAAGAGCGCGAAAAGCGCGCAGGCGAAATCGAAGCAATCGTCGATACACAGCGCATAGCGGCGCGCCGTGCCTTCGTGCAATTGCAACGCGAGCGACGCCACGCGTGCGCGAAACGCGGCATGCGTGATGACCGTGTCCGCGCCGTCCGTCGCTCCATCGCGGCAGACGGGCGTGTGCGGATCGCGCCGCGCGCAAAGCAGTTCGTGCAGCGCGATCATGACGCCCCCAGCCGCCGCGCGCGCGGCAGAATCACGAGATAGCGCCACGCGATCTCACCCGCGAGCAGCAGGCCAATCAGACCATACGCGATCGCGCCGTTATAGAGCGACCACGCCTCGCGCGACCAGTACAGCGCGGTATAGAGCGAGAACAGACCGTTCGCGGCGAAGAACGCGCACCAGATCTGCGTGACGCGGCGCGTGTGGCGCACGGCCGGCTCGCTCAGATCGGGCGTTCGGATGCGCGCGAATTTTTCGATCATCGACGGACCGCGGACCAACGTCGAACCAAATGCAATCAGCAAGCCGAGATTCACGAGAGACGGATAGAGATGGAGCAGGCGCTCGCTGTCGGTCCACACGATCGCAGCCGATGCCGCGCTCAACATGAACCCGACCGCCCAGTCGACGAGCGTGAGCGTGCGCAGCGACGCACCGACGACGCCCGTGCCCGCGCAGCGCTGCAGCCAGATCAGCGCGAACAGCAGGCAGCCGATATAGCGCGGCGCGTTCCAGAACCAGCCGCACAGAATGACGGCCGGATACGCGAGCTTGAACGCGACGTTCAGCGCGAAGCCGGTCCAGCTTCGATGCGCCTTGTCGCGGGCCTGGGCGGTCTGCAGCTGCATCAGTCCTGTGCTGCCAGCAGCGACTCGACAGCGGCGATCACGTCGCCGACCGTGCGCACCGATTTGAATTCCTCGGGCTTGATACGGCGGCCCGTCATTTCCTGCAGCTTGATCGCGAGATCGACGGCATCGATGCTGTCGAGATCGAGCTCTTCGAACAGATGCGCCTGCGGCGTCACGCGCTCGGGTGCGATGCCGAAGTTCTCTTTGAAAATCGCGCGGATGCGCTCAAGGATTTCGATGTCGGTCACGGTCATTCCCCCTTCGTTGCAGTGTCGCCCGATGCCCGCGCGCCCTCGCGCTGGGCCGCGACCAGTTCGGCGAGCGTGTTGATCGAGCGGAAGTGCTCGCGCGTGCGCTCGTCGTTGGCGGCGATCGTCAGTTGATAGTGTTTGCGCAGCACGATGCCGATTTCGAGCGCGTCGATGGAGTCGAGCCCGACGCCGTCGGTCGAAAAGAGCGGCGCATCGTCGTCGATGTCGGCGGGCGTCAGGTCTTCGAGATCGAGTGCTTCGATCAGAAGCTGTTTGATTTCAAGCTTTAAAGAATCCATGGTCGATCAGGTGCTCGGTGATATGGGCTTGCAGCGCGTTGGTCACGGTGCGCGCGGCGAGCGCGGGCGGTTCGTCGCGATTGGCGAGCGCGTCGGCTCCGACCGCGTCGAGCACGTTCACGCGCATATGGAAAGGGCGCTCGGGCACGTCGTGCCAGCGCATGTTTTTCGTGAAGGCGGGCGGGTCGCAGTCCATCAGGACGGGCAGGATCGGCGCGCCGGATTGCAGCGCCATATGCGCGAAACCACGCGAAAACGCATGCAGGCGATTGCGCGCCGGACTGCGCGTGCCTTCGGGAAAGATGATCATCGTGTAGCCGCGAGCGAGTTGCCGCGCGCCCGCTTCCACGAGTTCGACGGGATCGGCGTTGCTCACGTAGTCGGCCGCCCGCATGACGCCCCAGAAGAACGGATTGCTCCAGTGCGCGCTTTTCACGACGCAGCATGCGCGCGGCGTAAGTGACAGCAGCACCATGACGTCGAGCCAGGTCGGGTGATTGGCGACCACGATGGCGGCTCGCTGCGCCTTGCGATTGAGCGCATCCGCTCCGCGCACGTCGAGCTTCATCACGCGCACGCCGATCAGCACGGCGACGAGCGCGCGAAAGAACGCGTGAATGATCGCGGCGATGATGCGCTGCTTCGACGCGCGATGCGGCCACACACAGGCAAGCGGAAACACGATCAGCGAAAAGCCGAGTCCGCAGACGCCGAAGGCGGAGAACGCAAGGGCCGTCGCGACGAGGCGCCAATAATGGTCAAGCGCCTTCATGCCAGTTCCATTGCCATGTCGAATTCGGGCCGCGCCATTGAACCGGCGCTTTTGCGTCGAGGCATCGGCGGACTGCTTCGCTTTGTGTGGCGAACCGGGCGCGCGTGGCGTCGCCGGCTTCGAACGGGGCGCTGGCTGCGTCGTCGCCGAACGCCGTGCGCGCGCATTCGAGGCGTCCCGTTTGCGCGGATGCGTCGAGCAGGATGGCAAGTGCGCCGCCCTCCACTTCGTCTTCTATCGTTCCGTATGCGGGATCGGCGGGTTCGTCGGCATAGACGAGCAGAACGGGCAACGAGGCATCCGTCGCATACTGCGCGTGCGCTTCGAGCAGCGCGTAGCCGAGCGTCTGCGCTCCCGCCGACACGGCGCTCGCCGGCGCACGGTCGCTTCGCGCGATGCCGAAAACACCGGTCATCGCGTTGAGCACGGACAAGCTGAAGGACGTCGGCGAGACGGGTTCGCCTGCGCTGATGTCGCACAGAATGCCGGTGGTGCGCCGCAGTTCGCCATGACGCGACGCGAACACGACACGCACGGCGGGCAGCGTCGCCGCGCAGTCGTACGCGACCTTGAGCGCGGCCCGCGATAGCGCGCTGAGCCGGCGCCGCGCCATCGGCTCGACGAAGCTGACGTCGGGGGCTACGGATGCGGCGGCAGGCCAGGAAGACCAGCGCGCAACCGGAATGGTCCAGTGCAGATCGGGCATATCGGTGTTCGCGCTCGGAAAACGATCAGCATCTGGGAAGAACAACCGGCGACAGCGCGTTGCCTGGTTCGGCGGTAGCCCACCCCATTAGCTCCTTAACAGGTGATTGACCCGTCGAATTAACGGCACGGCGCAGCGACTATTTAGCCTGTTGACGCAAAAATTCGACGGAGATGCGCACGATTCGGTTAGAACGGGGTGCGAATGATACCGACGTTCCGGCCGATTGCAGTAGCAAAATTGAGCACTTTCTGCGGCTCCGTCTCATAGACGCGACGCACACGCAGTAGGACTTGCAGCGCGTGCGCGAGGTATGTCTTTTTCGAGACGCCGGACCGACGCACATCCAGCGGTTTGTGCAACATTCCCACACGGGCCGGGTCATCAACGTCCGTCGCGCGTGATATCGTTCGCCGCTTGACTAAAGTTAAAACGTCTGCCATTCGGGCCTTGACCGAAGTGGCGCAGACTGCATGCAAGATGAGGCAAATCATTTCTCGGCCAGGCGCTGAAGCACCGAGACGCTGGCCGCGCGGAGGCTGGCCGCCGATGGTCATCGCGACCTTCGCCTGGCACGGCGTGGCCCTATACGGATGGCTGCGGCAACCTTCAGCGTGGATAGCGTGGCTGGCGAGCGTCATGGTCAGTCACATCGTCGTGGTGTCGATCGGGCTGTGGCCGCGCTCGAAGCTGCTGGGGCCGAACTGGACCCGCCTGCCCGACACGCCGTCCAACGCCGATGCCGTCGCGCTCACGATCGACGACGGCCCTGATCCAATCGTCACGCCGAAAGTCCTGGACATTCTCGATCGGCATCGCGTGCGCGCGACGTTCTTTTGCATCGGAACCCGCGCCGCCGAGCATCCGGCGCTGGTCCGCGAGATCGTCGCGCGAGGTCACGCCGTCGAGAATCACACGCATCGTCACGTGCACACGTTCTCGGTGACGTTGCCGCTCCGGCTCGCGAAGGAAATCGACGCCGCTCAACGCGCACTCGAAACGCTGACAGGCGAACGGCCCATGTTTTTTCGTGCGCCCGCCGGTTTGCGCAATCTCTTTTTAGAACCGGTTCTGCACCGGCTGGACCTTCGGCTGGCGGCGTGGACGCGGCGCGGTTTCGACACGCGCGAGGGTGACGCCGATCGCGTTCTCGAGCGGCTTACGAACGGACTCGCCGCCCGGGATATTCTTCTTGTCCACGACGCGGGCGCGGCGTTGACATCGACCGGCGATCCGGTCGTGCTGGCGGTATTGCCGCGGCTGATCGATATCGTGCGGTCGTCGGGTTTGCGATTCGTCACATTGCGTGATGCGCGGGCATCGCTTTCGCGTTGACGGGAAGCTCGATGCGAATTGGCGATTTGCCGTCGCACGACATCGCGAAGATGCGCAAATGTTTACTGCGCGGCGAACGGGATATTGAAGGAGGACTGGAAGGCGTGTGGGATACACGAGATGCAAACGCCTGATACGCGCCGCATCGGCTCGAACGCGTAATCGCCTTCGGCGCAACTGGGGAATATTGCGCCTCTTGAGTGTGACCGAGAGCACCTATGTATGAGATGCCTGGCGGAAGGCAGCAGGAGTCGAACCTACCTGGGAGTGTCTGACACCCCCAACTGGGTTTGAAGCCCAGCCGCACCACCGGATACGAATGCCTTCCTCGATCGCAAATTGAGATGAACAGCGCGAGCGCCCGATTATAACGGCGTAACGCCTATCGCACGCACCGGCGTCAACTGGCATCCTCCCCTGTGCGGTCTGGCGGCTGCCGGCGGCGAAGCAGCCGGTATGCGAAGAACAGCAACGCCAGCACGACCAGCAGGTCGATCATCGTGGCGCCATGCGTCTGCAACTCCACCAGCGCGACATGCAATTCTCGCTGAAACAGCGCACCGCCTAGCAGCCAGAACCCCGCCCACACGACGATACCCGCCGCGTCCCACATAAAGAACACCGACGCGGCGATGTGCGTCGTGCCCATCAGCGGCGGCGTGACGAGTCCGAGCCCGGGCACGAACTTCGATACCGCGACGATCGGCGCGCCATACCGCTCGAACAGATCGCTCGCCGAGCGCATGCCCGTGTCGAACGCATAGGACCGGCGCGACAGCGCTGCAATCAGCCGCCGTCCATAGAGACGCCCTGCCGAGAACCACACAGCATCGCCGGCCAAAGCGCCGCTCGCCGCCGCCAGCAGCACGTGCCAGAACGACAGCCGCCCGCTGGCAATCGCCGATCCCGCCAGCACGAGCAGCGGCGCGGACGGCAACGGCACGCCAAGCCGCGTCAGCAGCACGTTGCCGAACACCGCAGCCGCGCCCCACTGCGTAATCGCCGATGGCGGAATCTGGATCAAACGGCGCCTCCGCCTTCCATGCTTGCCTTCATTTCGGCCCCGACTCGACCAGCATCACCGGCACGTTGCCGCACCCCGCACTCGATGCAATTTCGATGCCGCGCCACGGCGAGCCGTCGCCATGATCGAAGGCCATCGGATCGATGCGCCGGTCCGGGCGCAGCACGTTGAACGGCCACGACGGCCGCCGCAGCCGTTCGTGCACGACGGAGCCGAGCCAGATCGGCGTCGGCGCGGCGCCCGGATGTTCGCGCACCGCATAGGTCGTCGGCCAAAAGCGCAGCACGTCGCGTTGATCGGGTCCGCGCGGCGAGCGCGTAAAAACCAGCTTCGACGGCTCGCCGTTGTTCAGGCGCGGCAGCGCGGGCAGCGCGGTCGCCGGCGCATTCGGCGACACCACCGACATCACGCTTTGCATCGTCACGCCCGTGACTTCCTGCCAGCCGCGGCTCGCAAGCTGCGCGCGAATCTGCGCGGGCGTGGCGGCCCACTGCACGGTGATCGGTTCGCGCCGGTCGCCATCCAGGCTCGACCGGTAACAGGAAAACCTGCGCCAGACCGTATCCGTCCATTCGATCGGCGTAATGACGACCGTCGCGGGCGGCACGCTATGCGCTTCCGTCTCATCGCTCATTTGCAGGGCCACGCTCGCACACACCACCGTCAGCACGGCAAGCGGCATCAGCGGACGCGGCTTCGGCTTGCCCGGATTGCGCCAGACGGCGGTGAGCGCGATCAGAAACACCCAGATCGCGGCGAGCGCGGTGCTGCCGAGCGCATCCGAGATGGTGAAGCGGCCGAAGTACAGCCCCGCGAGCGCCACGGCGGTGACGATTCCCGATGTCGCCGTCGCGACGAACACGCCCGTCAGCATGCCGACGCGCCGCAGCAGCAGAAACGCGAGAAAGCCATAGATGACGACCGTCGCGGCAAGATGACTGCTCGGGAACGTGCGGCCCGCAGGCGCGAAGGACATCGGCAACGGCTGATGCGTCGTGAAGCGGATCACGGCCACGAGCGCCTGCGAAAACACGACCGCCACGAGCCAGTACGCCACGGTGCGCCAGCGCCGCTCGAGAACCATCCACACGATGACCATCGCCGCGAGCGCGAGCAGCGTCGGCATGCTGCCGAGGGCGGCGGCGGCATCGAGGATGGTATCGGCCCACGTCGACCGGAACGATTGCAGCAGCCGGTAAATCGACGCATCGATCTGCACGAGCGACGATCCGCGCGTCACGTTCGTGAGCACGTAGAAGAACAGCACCGCCGACGCGAGCAGCAACACGGATATCACGGCAATCAGCCCGCTCGCCGGATTGCCCGGATCGAGCGCGCGCGAGACGAGCCGCGCCGCGAGCCCGCGCTTTCGCTGCGACCACGTCAGCAGGCGTTCGCGCGAAGCGACCGTCCATCCTCTCGCATGAGAGACGACGACGCGAGCGAGATTGAACACGAGCCACGCGGCAGCCGTCGCGATCACGAGAATGACGACAAGCCGCACCGATACCGCGCCCGCCAGTTCGATCGACGCACCGAACACGACGCCGGGCAGCACATGCAGCGGCGCCCAGATCAACGCGCTCACGACGTTGACCACGAAGAAGCGCGCGGGCGGCATGCCGGAGATGCCGGCGACGACCGGCACGACCGCGCGCATCGGTCCGACGAAGCGCGCGAGCACGACGCTCTTCGCGCCGTGGGCTTCGAAATACCGCTTTCCCGCGGCGAGCGCGCCCGGATGCCGGCGGAACGGCCACATCTGCGCGAGGGTATCGGCGTAGCGCGCGCCGAACCAGAAACTCACGGCATCGCCGGCAATCGCGCCGAGTATCGCGCAGACCATTACCCAGCCGAGATTCAGCGCGCCCGCGCCGACCAGCGCACCGGCGACGAACATGGCGGTGCTGCCGGGGACGAAGGTGCCGACGAAAGCAAGGGATTCGAGAAACGACGCGAGCAGGACCACGCCGAGCGACCACTCGGGATGCGCCGACATTAGATGCAGCAACTGGTAGTAAGCATGCTCCATCGTTCGCCTCGCCCGAGTGAACGGACCCGTGCAACCGATTCAGACCGGCTCGTGCCAGCGGCTATCGGCGCGCAACAGGTGAAGGTCGCGGTGAAAGCGAGTGTAACCAACCCTGTCGAAGAACTCCAAAACCTGTATCGCGCGCTTGCGGCCAAGCCCGGTCGCATCGCGAAACTCGGCCGCGCCGATGGCGTGCGCCACGCCGTTGCGTGAGCATGCGTTCTGCGCCGCGAGCCGCGCGAGTTCCGCGATGGCTGCGCGCGAATAAAACAGATCGCGCACGACCTGAAACAGGTCGCCGCGCCGCGCGAGCTTGCGCAACAGGCGGCGCATCGCGTCTTCGGCCGCGCCGTGCTCGCGGGCGAGATCGCGCATCCACGGCGGATCGAAACGCCCGCGCTCGATCGACGCCAGCACCACGCCCGCCAGCGCCTCCTCGGCGGCGTCGAGCGCCACCGTATGCGACGGCACATGCAGCCACGGCCCGCTGCGAGCGATCGCCCCGCTCGCCACGGCATCGTCGATGACCGCGCGCCACAGCGCGTCGGGCGCGAGCGGCGCGGCCATGCGGCGAAGACGCGCGGCGTCGGGGCCCTGCTCGTCGGGGAAGCGTTCGTGGAACGCGGCGAGCGCATCGGTGAGACGCGCGGCGAGCGCGTTCCAGTGCGATGCGGAGATGAATATCGCCTCGTCGTGCAGGGGCACGCGGCGCAAGCCATCCGGCAACGCGATCGTTTCCGCCGGCATCGCGCACAGATGCTCGACGAGCGAGCGCGGAATGCCATACGGCGACTCGTGAAAGAGCGCATCGGCGCGGCCGGTGTCGAGCCATGCGGCGAGCCCGTCGAGCCACGCGTGGCGCTGCGGCGTGCGGCGCTTGCGCGCGGGCGCGAACGGATCGAGCACGCGCCCGCCGCCGACGGTCCGCGTCGCCTGCGCGTTGCGCACGATGAAGCGATCGCCCGGCAGCGCGCACACCGCCTGCTCGAAGACCAGTTGCACGCGCGCCGCCCGGCCCGCCGCTAGCGAATCGCCTTCGAGCAGCGCGACGTGCGCGACCCGGTGCGTCGTGCCGAGATGCACGTGCAGCGGCGCCCAATGCGTGAGCGTGATGCCGGCGTCGGCGAGCAGCGTCAGATCGACATCGAGCCGCTCCGACGCCCGCGCGATCCGCGCATCGACGATCCAGTCGCCGCGCGAGAGCGCGTCCTTGTCGATGCCCGCGAGATTGAGCGCGCAACGCTCGCCCGCCCGCCCCGCTTGCGCCGCGCGGTTCTGCGCGTGGATGCTGCGCACGCGCACCGGCTCGCTGCCGTTCTCGCGCGGCGCGAGCGCGAGCACGTCGCCGACGTTCGCGCGGCCGGCGAACACCGTGCCGGTCGCGATGGTGCCCTGCCCCGACAGCGTGAACACGCGATCCACCGCGAGCCGGAAGAACCCGTCGTCGCGGCGCATCGCCCCGTGAGCGGCGGCGTCGCGCAGATGGGCATCGAGCGCGGCGACGCCCGCATCGTTCGGAGCGGTGGCGCGGGTATCGAAAAACGGTGCATCGTGAAGCGGCGTATCGGCCAGCAACGCGCGGATTTGCGCGTGCACGTCGCGCACGCGGGCCTCGTCGACGCGATCGGTCTTCGTCACCGCGACCGCGCCCCGCGTCACGCCGAGCAGTTGCAGGATCGCGAGATGTTCGCGCGTCTGCGGCATCACGCCGTCGTCGGCGGCGATCACGAGCAGCGCGAAGTCGATGCCGCACGCGCCCGCCGCCATCGTATGCACGAGCTTTTCGTGGCCGGGCACGTCGATGAAACCGAGCATGCCGCCGCCCGCAAGCGGCACATACGCATAGCCGAGTTCGATGGAAATGCCGCGCGCCTTCTCTTCCTTCAGCCGGTCGGTGTCGACGCCCGACAGCGCGCGCACGAGCGTGGTCTTGCCGTGATCGATGTGTCCCGCGGTCCCGACGATCATGCGTCCTCGCCTTGCAACTGCGCGATGAACGCGGCTTCGTCGGCTTCTTCGAGGCAACGCAGATCGAGCCACAACGCGCCATCCGCGATACGCCCGATCACCGGACGCGGCAGCCCGCGCAGCTTCTTCTCGATGCGGTTCAACTGCCCGCCCGCACGCTTGCCGCTCGCGTGCCTGACCGTCAGGCCGTAGCTCGGCAGCACGTCGACGGGCAACGCGCCGCTGCCGATCTGGCTGAACATCGGCTCGGTGGCGACGATGAAGGCATCGCCCGTCATGCGTTGCAGCGCGGGCCGGATGCGTTCGGCGGCGAGGCGCATGCAGTCGGCGGGGCGCGTGAGCAGGCGCAGGGTGGTGAGGCGCGTTTGCAGCGTTTCCGGCGACCGGTACAGCCGCAGCACCGCTTCCAGCGCCGCGAGCGTCAGCTTGCCGACGCGCAGCGCGCGCTTGAGCGGATGCTTCTTGATCTTCGCAATCAGTTCCTTGCGCCCGACGATGAGACCCGCCTGCGGACCGCCGAGCAGCTTGTCGCCGCTGAAGGTGACGAGATCCGCGCCCGCCTCGATGGTTTCCCGCACGGTCGCCTCGCGCGGCAAGCCCCATTGCGTGAGATCGACGAGCGTCCCGCTGCCGAGATCGACCGCGACGGCCACGCCGCGCTCCCGCGCGAGCGGCGCGAGTTCGGCGGTCGTGACTTCCTTGGTGAAGCCGCTCATTGCATAGTTGCTGCAATGGACCTTCATCAGCAGCGCGGTTCTCGCGTTGATCGCTTCTTCGTAATCCTTCAGATGCGTGCGATTCGTCGTGCCGACTTCGCGCAGCTTCGCACCGGCGCGGTTCATGATGTCGGGAATGCGGAACGCGCCGCCGATCTCCACCAGCTCGCCGCGCGACACGACGACTTCCTTGCGCGGCGCGAGCGCCGACAGCGTCAGCAGCACTGCAGCCGCGTTGTTGTTGACGACGGTCGCGGCCTCCGCGCCGGTCAGCTCGCAGATCAGATCGTTGACGAGGTCGTCGCGGTCGCCGCGTGCGCCGGTATCGAGATCGAATTCGAGGTTCGCCGGACGCGTGAGCGCTTCGGCCACCGCGCGCACCGCTTCATCGGGCAAGAGCGCGCGGCCCAGATTCGTGTGCAGCACGGTGCCGGTCAGGTTGAACACGCTTCGCACGCGGCTTTGCGCATGCTTCGCGAGCCGCAGACTGACCGCGTGGCCGAGCATGGTGTCGGTGAGCGCATCGACCGATGCGTGGCCCGCCTGCGCGCCGGCACGCCATGCGTCGAGCGTCGCGCGCAGCATCGCGAGCGTCTGCGTGCGCCCGTAATCGGCGATAAGCGGCTCGAACACCGCCGACGCCAGCACGCGCTCCACCGATGGCACCCGTGCCATCAGCGCGCGGAGTTCGCTTCCGTCGCCGCCGGTGACGTCGTTCATCGCGGCTGGTCCGCCTGATCCGGTTCGTCGGCCTCGCGCGATTGCTCCGGCCACAGCCACGGATGCGGCGACGCGCGCAGGAAACCGGCATCGCTCATCAGCAGATCGAGCGTGAGGCTCGCGAGGTCGTCGGCGAAGGGCTCGAAATCGTAGGCCTTGTCCTGATAGCCGATCTTGCGATACGTGCCGCATTCATCGCACGACTCGGCTTTCAGCGGCGCGTTTCGCGCACGTTCGGCTTTCGCCTGTTCGTCCTCGGCGGAATGCTCGGCGGCGTCCATCGCGTGATAGGCGATGCCCTTGGTCGAATCGCAATTGGAGCACTTCGCGCGGACGATGTGCCATTCGGTCGAGCACAGGCCGCACTGCACGTAGCGATATCCGTCGTGCGTGCCGCCGATACGCACCACGCTGGCCACCGGCATCGTGCCGCAGACGGGGCAGACGCCGGGCGCGTCGACGTAGGGGACATCGCTCATCGCGATGCGGCTCGCGACGTCGGTCCACAGCACTTGCAGCGCCGCCATGATGAACGGCGCGCCGGCGGGTTCGATGTCCGCAAAACGCAGCGCGAGGATGGCGTCGGCCTGGGCGTCGAGCGCGGCGGCTTCGGTCGTGCGCAGACGCGCGACGAGTTGCGCGAGCGCGGGCGTCAGCGCGCCCGCGGTCTCGATGCGGTCGAGCAGCATGAACAGCACGTCGCGCCACGCGGGGTCGCGGGCGTCGGTGAGCGCGGGAACGATAGGCATCGAATGACGCTGATTCAACTCGATGGATTCACGCGACGGCGTCGGCGCGGTGAAATCGGCGAGCACGTGCTGTTGGGCATCGGCGAGCACGGCCATCAGGCGCAGATAGCCCGCGATGGGATTGCTCGCATCGGCGAGCTGGCGCAGACGCGCGGCGCGCGCACTGAACACCGTCGCGCGTTCCGGCATGCGCAGCCGGGGAATGGCCGACGGATCGAGCGATTCGATCGTGCCGGCTTCGAGTATGCGTTGAACCACTTGGGTAAGTCCTCAGGGTGCCTGGCGCGACGGGCAGCAGCCGCGCGCTCGTCGACCAAGCATATCAGCTAAATCGAACGCGATCAGACCACGAAAATGCGGCTGAACCGATCGCGGATAAGGTTGATCCGTTAAAAAAAGAACCGCTCGCATGAGATGAAGCACGAGCGGTTCAGTTGACTTCCTCGGCGCCGGATCAGGACGCCTACTTCCCGATGATCTCCTTGAACCACCGCGGATGGTGCTTGCGCGCCCATCCATAGGTGACCGTGCCGCGCACCATCGCGCTGATCGAGCCTTTGATCCACAGTCCCGCATAGATGTGGATGATGATCGACATGATCAGCACGAAGGCCGTCGCCGCGTGCACCACCGCCGCCAGACGGATCACCGTGATCGGGAAATAGAACGCGAAATACGCGCGCCAGATCACGACACCGGACGCCAGCAGCAGCAGCAGACTGATGACCATCACGTAGAACACGAGCTTCTGACCGGCGTTGTACTTGCCGATCTCGGGCAGGCGGTCTTCGCGATTGGCAAGCACGTCGTCGATCTGCTTCATCCACTGGACGTCGCTCTTGTCCATGCGGTTGTGATGCCACACGCGCAGCGCCAGCACGAGGAACGACAGGAACATCACGCAGCCGATGAACGGATGCAGGATGCGCGTCCACTGCCCGCCGCCGAGCACGGCGTAGAGCCAGGACATCGACGGATGAAACATCGCGAGCCCGGACAGCGCGAGCAGCACGAAGCTGATCGCGGTGATCCAGTGGTTCGTGCGCTCGTTCGGCGTGTAACGCACGATCAGGCGGTTGCCCCGCACGTCGCGCAAATCGCTATCGTGTTTCATTCGAACGCTCCCTTCCCGTGCGTGCATCGTCGGCTTCGCGCTGCGCTTCTGCTTCCTCTTCCGCCGTCACTTCGTTCGGACCGACACGCGTGTAGTGGAAGAATCCGGCGAGCGCCGCGAGCGCCATGCCGGCGACCGCGAGCGGCTTCGTCACACCCTTCCAGACCGACACCAGCGGACTGATCTTCGGATCCTGCGCGAGCCCGTGATACAGCCCCGGCTGATCGGCGTGATGCAGCACGTACATCACATGCGTGCCGCCGACGCCGGCCGGGTTGTACAGGCCCGCGTTCTCGAAACCGCGTTCCTTCAGGTCTTCCACGCGATCCGCCGCCTGCTCGATCATGTCCGCCTTGGTGCCGAACATGATCGCGCCGGTCGGGCACGTCTTGACGCACGCGGGCTCCTGTCCGACGGCCACGCGATCCGAACACAACGTGCACTTGTAGGCGCGGTTGTCTTCCTTCGAGATGCGCGGAATGTTGAACGGGCAGCCGGTCACGCAATAGCCGCAGCCGATGCAGTTTTCCTCGTGAAAATCCACGATGCCGTTCGTGTACTGAACGATCGCGCCCGGCGACGGGCACGCCTTCAGACAACCCGGGTCCTCGCAGTGCATGCAGCCGTCCTTGCGGATCAGCCATTCGAGGTCGCCCTTCGGGTTCTCGTACTCCGTGAAACGCATCACCGTCCACGAATGCTCGGTGAGATCCCGCGGGTTGTCGTAGACGCCGGTCGTATGGCCGACGTCGTCGCGCAGGTCGTTCCACTCCATGCACGCCGTCTGGCAAGCCTTGCAGCCGATGCACTTCGACACGTCGATCAGCTTCGCGACGGTGCCCGTGGCCGGCTCGCGGATTTGCGGCGGCGGCGTGGTGGTGGCGGAGACGCGCTTCACATCGAGTGATTGCAGAGCCATGTCTCCCCCTTATGCCTTCTCGACCTTGACCAGGAACGACTTGAACTCCGGCGTCTGCGAGTTCCCGTCGCCCACGGAAGGCGTCAGCGTGTTGACGAGATAACCCGGCTGCGTCAGGCCCTTGAAGCCCCAGTGCAGCGGCAGGCCGACGGTTTGCACCTTCTTCCCCTCCACGGTCAGTGGTTTGATGCGTTTCGTGACGAGCGCCACCGCGACGATATGCCCGCGATTGCTCGATACCTTCACGCGGTCGCCCGCGACGACGCCGACTTCCTTCGCCAGGTCCTCGCTGATTTCCACGAACTGCTCCGGCTGCACGATCGCGTTGAGCTTCACGTGCTTGGTCCAGTAGTGGAAATGCTCGGTCAGGCGATACGTCGTGGCCGTATGCGGGAACTTGTCCGCGGTGCCCAGCTGCGCGCGATCGTCCGGGAACACGCGGGCAGCGGGATTGCTCGTGGCGGCCTTGTTGTCCGGGAAGAACGGGTTATAGCCGAGCGGCGTCTCGAACGGCTCGTAGTGCGCCGGGAACGGTCCTTCGTTCATGCCGTCGCGGGCGAAGAAACGCGCCACGCCTTCCGGATTCATGATGAACGGATTCATCCCGTTCTCGGGCGGCTCGTCGACCTTGAAGTCCGGTATGTCCGGGCCGGACCACGTCTTGCCGTTCCAGCCGATCAGCTTGCGCGACGGATCGAACGGCTTGCCGTTCACATCGCACGATGCGCGGTTGTACAGCACGCGGCGGTTCACCGGCCACGCCCACGCCCAGTTGAGCGTCTGGCCGATGCCCGTCGGGTCCGAGTTGTCGCGGCGGCCCATCTGGTTGCCCGCCTGAGTCCACGCGCCGCAATAGATCCAGCATCCGCTCGCGGTCGACCCGTCGTCACGCAACTGCGCGAAGCTCGAAAGCTGCTCGCCCTTTTTCGCGAGCACCTTGGTCTTGTCGGCAACGTCGGTGACGTCGGCGAGCGCGCGGCCGTTGAACTCCATCGCGAGTTCTTCCGGCGTCGGGCTTTCCGGGTCCGCATACGGCCACGTCATCTTGAGGATCGGATCGGCATACGCGCCGCCGTTTTCCTGATACGCACGGCGCAAGCGCAGCCAGAGGGCCGACATGATCTCGATGTCGCTGCGCGCTTCGCCCGGCGGCTGCGCGCCCTGCCAGTGCCACTGGAGCACACGCGACGAGGACACGAGCGAGCCGCGCTCCTCCGCGAAGCACGTCGTCGGCAGGCGGAACACTTCGGTCTGAATCTGCGACGCATCGACGTCGTTGAATTCGCCGTGGTTCTTCCAGAACTCCGACGTCTCGGTCGCGAGCGGGTCCATGATCACGAGATACTTCAGCTTCGACAGCCCGAGCCCGATCTTCGCCTTGTTCGGCGCGGCGGCGAGCGGGTTGAAGCCCTGACAGAAGTAGCCGTTGATCTTGCCCGCGGCCATCAGTTCGAAGGCTTGCAGCAGGTCGTACGCCTTGTCGAGCTTCGGCAGGAAATCGAAGCCGAAGTTGTTCTCGGCGGTCGCGTTGTCGCCCCACCACGACTTCATGAAGCTCACGTGGAACGCGCGATAGTTCTTCCAGTAGCTGAGCTGGTTAGGCCGCAGCGGCTGGGTCGCGCGCTTGGTGATGTACTCCTCGTAGTCCTGCTCCGCTTCCATCGGCAGCGTCATGTAGCCGGGCAGCAGGTTCGACATCAGGCCGAGGTCGGTCAAGCCCTGAATGTTCGAGTGCCCGCGCAGCGCGTTCATGCCGCCGCCCGCAATGCCGATGTTGCCGAGCAGAAGCTGCACCATCGCGCCCGTGCGGATCATCTGCGCGCCGACCGAGTGATGCGTCCAGCCGAGCGCGTACAGGATCGTGCCGGCGCGGTTGGTCGCGGCGGTCGATGCGAGCATCTCGCAGACCTTCAGGAACTTGTCGGTCGGCGTGCCGCACACCTTCGTCACCATTTCGGGCGTGTAGGCGGCGTAGTGCTGCTTCATCAGGTTGTAGACGCAGCGCGGATGCTGCAAGGTCGGATCGACCTTCACGAAGCCGTCGTCGCCGCGCTCGTAGTCCCAGCTCGTCTTGTCGTACCGGCGCTTTTCGGCGTCGTAGCCGGAGAACACGCCGTCCTTGAACGCGAAGTCCTCGCGCACGATGAACGACATGTCCGTGTAGTTCTTCACGTACTCATGCTGGATCTTGTCGTGCGTCAGCAGATAGTTGATGACGCCGCCAAGGAAGGTAATGTCCGTGCCGGTCCGGATCGGCGCGTAGAAGTCCGCAACCGATGCCGTGCGCGTAAAGCGCGGATCGACGACGATCAGCCGCGCCTTGCGATGCGCCTTCGCCTCGGTCACCCATTTGAAACCGCACGGGTGCGCCTCGGCCGCATTGCCGCCCATTACCAGAATCACGTCCGCGTTCTTGATGTCGACCCAATGGTTCGTCATCGCTCCACGGCCAAACGTCGGGGCAAGACCTGCCACCGTCGGGCCATGTCAGACACGCGCCTGATTGTCGAATGCGAGCATGCCAAGACTGCGGACAGTCTTGTGCGTCAGATAACCGACTTCATTGCTGCCCGCCGACGCCGCGAGAAAACCCGTGCTGAGCCAGCGGTTGACCGTCTTGCCGTCCGGCGTCTTCTCGATGAAGTTCGCGTCGCGGTCCGCTTTCATCAGCTTCGCGATGCGGTCGAGCGCCTCGTCCCACGACATGCGCTTCCACTCGTTCGAGCCCGGCGCGCGATACTCGGGATGCAGCAGCCGGCTCGGGCTGTGAATGAAGTCGATCAGCGATGCGCCCTTCGGGCACAGCGTGCCGCGATTAACCGGATGGTCGGGATCGCCTTCGATATGGATGATGCTGGCCTTTGCGTTTTTGGCGTTGTCGCCGAGGCCGTACATCAGGATTCCGCATCCGACCGAGCAATACGGGCAGGTGTTGCGGGTTTCAGTGGTGCGCGACAGTTTGTATTGGCGGACTTCGGCGAGCGCGGGTGCCGGAGAGAAGCCCAGTGCAGCCAGGCTCGATCCGGCGAGCGTGCTCGCGGAAACCTTGAGGAACTGTCGCCGTGACATTTGCGGCATGATTGCCTCGGCGCGTCGTATAAGTGGGTGGTTTGAATTATAGGTACGCGATACGGCCCCGATGCTTGACCTTGCATAGGAATTGCACCAAGAAAGCCGATCGTTTCTTGCCGCTACACAGCAATCGCCGTGCGTCGCGCGACAAAGGCGGGATCATAACAATGAACTTAAGAAAACGCTTAGGCCCGCGTCGGCTCGATTTGGAATGAAACCTGCTCAATCGGGTGCAATTACCGCAAGCGGACGCCCGCGCGAGGCTCAACCCTTGCCGAGATCGATCCGATCCACTCGAGAGGACCACGATGAGCTCCGTTTCCACGCAAAAATTAGAGGCAGCTGTCAAGAAAGACGCGTCGTGGGCGATGAACGCGCTCAAGCAGTTCTCCGAGAACCGCTGCGCCGCGATGGCCGCGAGCATCGCGTTCTATTCGGCCTTCTCGCTTGCGCCGACGCTCGTGATGGTGATCGCCGTCGCGGGCTGGGTCTTCGGCCCTGAAGCGGCGCGCGGGCAGTTGTTCCATCAGGTCAACGGGCTGATCGGCGATCAGGCGGCGGCGGGCGTGCAGAGCATCGTCGAGAACGCGCATCGCAGCGGCGGCACGGGAATCGCCGCGATCATCTCGTTCGTGCTGCTGGCCGTGGGCGCATCGGCGACGTTCTCATCGCTCAATACGGCGCTCAACATCGTCTGGCCGCTGACGGGCGAGCAACGCTCGAGCGTCATGGCGATGGTGCGCGTGCGGCTCGTGTCGTTCGGGCTCGTGCTGGGCGTCGCGTTTTTGCTGATCGTCTCGCTCGTGCTCGATACGGCGATTCAGGCGGTCGGCATGTGGCTATGGGGCGATTCGCCGTTCGTCATCATCGGCGACATCGTGCAACTGGTCGTGGGGCTCGCGATTCTCACCGTCGCGTTCGGCGCGCTGCTGAAGTTTCTGCCCGACGCGCCGGTCCATTGGCGCGACGCGCTCGTCGGCGGGCTCGTCGCGGCGCTGCTGTTTTCGGCAGGGAAGAAGCTGTTCGCGTTCTATCTGACGCACGCGGGCACGGCCAGCGCGTTCGGCGCGGCGGGATCGCTCGCGGTGCTGCTCATGTGGCTCTACTTTTCGGCGGCCGTGCTGCTGCTGGGCGCGGAGTTCTCGGCGGCGCGCGCGCGGATGCACGATCCGCGCGGCCCCGGCGGCGTGCAGAGCGGCGGGCGCGTTCCGCCCGGCAGCCGCGCGAAAATCGGCTCGATGCTCGCCGGCTCGACGCGCGTCGGCATGCCGGCGGCTCCGGTTACTTCAGCGACTTCCGGCGATGCCGCCCCGCGTCCCGTTGCGCCCCCTGCCGCCGTGACGAATGCCAGCGCGCTGACACCCCGCCGCGATAAGGCATCGGCGGTGGCGCGGGCGGTCGCGTTGTCGCGCACGATCGCTCGGGCGGAATCGACGGCCACGCGTGCAACCGCCGTCGCGATGGTCGGCGCGGGCCGCAAGGCTTCGCACGCGAACGCCGCCGTGAAACGGCATCCGTGGCGCGCGGTGTTCGTCGCGGCAAGCGCGGGCATGGCGGTGGCGTTGCTCTCGAAGCACGATACGTCTCGCCGCGATTGACGAGCCGCCTAAAGGTGGATCGTACGCTTGCCGTTTATCAACGAAATCGCAACCAATCCGTCGGGAAGAAATACCGCCCGAACTTCGGGGAAACTCCCTGCGGAACTTTCAATCAGCAGCACTGTCGTCGCGAAAACAACTGCCGAATTGCCGCAGAACGTGCGTGGGCGGGCGTTCGGCAACTGTGTGTGTTTTTCGAGACACTCTATTTTTTTCGTTTTTTAAGTTACGAAACGTTGCGTTATTCTCTGCGCCGGTAACAACGATATTAATCATTCGCGTGGAGAATTCGATGAAACGATTCGCACTGACGTCCCTCTCGCTGGCCTTGCTCGGCGCAGCTGGCGCAGCACAGGCACAAACGAGCGTGACGCTGTATGGCGTGATCGATACCGGCCTGGCCTATGTGAGCCACGCCAATGCGGCTGGCGACCACCTGTTCGGCATGGTCAACGGTACGCTGTCCGGTCCGCGCTGGGGCTTGAAGGGTCAGGAAGATCTGGGCGGCGGTCTGAAGGCGCTGTTCCAGTTGGAAAGCGGCTTCGATCCGGGCACGGGCCGTCTGAACCAGGGTGGCCGCGAGTTCGGCCGTCAGGCTTTCGTCGGTTTGAGCGGCAACCAGTGGGGTACGGTCACGCTGGGTCGTCAATATGACCCGTCGGTCGACATGGTTCAAGGCCTCACGGCTGACAACTACTGGGGCGCAGCGTTCGCAACCCCGGGCGACGTCGACAACTACGACAACAGCCTGCGCGTGAGCAACGCCGTCAAGTACGTTTCGCCGGTGTTCTCGGGCTTCCAGTTCGAAGGCATCTACGGTTTCAGCAACCTGGCAGGCACGACCGGCCAGGGCCAGACCTGGGGCGGCGCGGTCACGTATAACAACGGTCCCCTCGGCGTGGCCGGCAGCTACCTGTACGTGAACAACCCGAGCGCAAACCGCGCGACCGGCTGGAACAGCCCGTCGTCGGATTCGCTGTTCAACAGCGTGATCAACAGCGGCTACTCGACGGCACACGCAATCGGCATCGCACGCGGCGCCGGCCAGTACGCCTTCGGTCCGTTCACGGTTGGCGCGTCGTACAGCTTCGCGCAGTACAAGAACGACGGCAACTCGCTGTTCCAGGAGCAAGAGAAGTTCAACGTCGGCAACGCGTTCGTGAACTTCCAGCTGACGCCGGCTACCCTGCTGGGCCTCGGCTACACGTACACGCACGCAAGCGGCGACACGTCGGCGAACTACCACCAGGTCAGCCTGGGCGCCGACTACGCCCTGTCGAAGCGCACCGACGTCTACGCTGTCGGCGCGTACCAGCACGCAAGCGGCACGCAGCGCGTGACGAACGCCGACGGCACGTCGTCGACGGTCGGCGCGACGGCTTCGATCAGCGACTTCGGCTTCGACAGCGGCCGCAGCCACCAGGAACTCGTCCTGATCGGCCTGCGCCACAAGTTCTAATAAGAACTGACAACCGGCAGACGTGGCACGCGAGTGCCGCGTCGGCGGACAGCAGCATCTCGAACAGCCATCGGTTTCCGATGGCTGTTTTTTTTGCGCTTGCCGTTTGAGCCGCGATGAATTGCCGCTTGCAACCGATCAGGCGACTTCAGCAGCGCGAGTGAATGCAAAATGGCTCGCTCGATACCGTCCTGCGGAGTGCTTTGGATGACCTCACGTGCGCTTGCTTCACTCTGGCTTTGCGCCATTGCCGCACTCATGTCCGGCTGCGCGTCTCAGGCGCTCCCGCGTCATGTCGACGCTGCACGGTCTTTGCCGATGATCGTCGCGCATCGCGGCGGCACGGCCGATTTCCCCGAGAACACCTTGCTCGCGATCAGCGGCGCGCTGGAACACCAGGCGGACGCAATCTGGCTGTCCGTCCAACTGACGCGCGATGGCGTGCCGGTGCTGTATCGCCCAGCGGATTTATCGGCGAACACGGACGGCCGAGGCACGGTCGCGAACATGGAGTTCGCGGCGCTCGCCCAGCTGAACGCCGGCTTCAACTTCGCGAGCGCCGATGCCAACGGCGCGACGATGTTTCCGTATCGCGCGCATCCGCTGCGGATTCCGTCGCTCGCGGAGGCGCTCAACGCCATTCCGCCGTCGATTCCCTTGATGCTCGACATGAAAGCGTTGCCCGCCGACCGTCAGGCGGCAGCCGTGGCCCGCGTGCTCGACGAGGCGAACGCCTGGGATCGCACGCTGCTCTATTCGACCGATGCCGCGTATCAGACCGCGTTCGCGGCTTATCCGCGCGCGCGCCTGTTCGAATCGCGCGATGCGACTCGTGGCCGGCTTGCGAACGTCGCGCTGGCGCATGATTGCAGCCCGCCGCCGCCCGGTGCGTGGGCAGCGTTCGAGTGGTCGAGAAAAATGGAACTGGTCGAGACGTTCACGCTGGGCGAAGCGCGTTCAGCGGTAAACGCGAAGCTATGGACGCCGCAAGCGATGACCTGCTTCCGCGCGCGCGGCGATGCCCATGTGATGGCAATCGGCATCGACGATGCGGAGGCTTATCGCGCCGCCGCGTGTCTCGGCATCGACGCCGTGCTGGTGGATTCGCCGCGCACGATGCAGGCGATCAGGGAGCGCATCGGCCAGTCGCTGCAGTGCGCGGACGAGGCGCATTAGAGCCACTCAATCTTGCGGCGCGTTGCCCGCTGCCTCGACGTCCTGCGCGAGCGTCTGCGCGGGCGCGTCCGACCCGCCGGGCGGCACATCGCCGATGACGAGCCGCGGCACCGTTGCGCGCGTCTCGCGCGGACGGAGCGGCACGTCGGCGAGATCGGTCCACGACGGATTCGGAATCTCCCCGAAAAGTTGCCGCAGACGCTCGCCCCAACTCCGATTGATCATCTGGTAGTAGGCGCTGTTGTTGTCGAGCGTGGCGAAGCGCGTGACCCGCAGCGAATCCTTTTCGTACACCAGCAGATCGAGCGGCAAACCGACGGAGAGGTTCGAGCGCAGCGTCGAGTCCATCGAGATGAGCGCGCATTTGGCGGCTTCGTCGAGGGGGGAGGCAGGCGTGATGACGCGATCGATGATCGGCTTGCCGTACTTCGATTCGCCGATCTGGAAATACGGCGAGACGCGCGTCGATTCGATGAAATTGCCCGCCGCGTAGACCATGAACATGCGCGGGCCCTGCCCTTCGATCTGCCCGCCCAGAATGAAGCTGCAATTGAAGTCGACGCTGAATTCCGCGAGCGACATCGCGTCGCGCCGATGCACCTCGCGCACCGCGTCGCCGACGATGCGCGCGGCCTCGGCCATCGTCGCGCAGTTGTAGAGCGTCGGCGCGTCGGGGCCGGCGGGTTCGGCGAGCAGTTGCGTGACAGCCTGCGTCAGCGCGAGATTGCCCGCTGCGAGCAGCACGATGACGCGTTCCCCGGGCTGTTCGAAAACGGCCATCTTGCGAGCGGCGCTGACGTGGTCAACGCCCGCGTTGGTGCGCGTGTCCGACAGGAACACGAGGCCCTCGTCCACGCACATGCCCACGCAGTAAGTCATGTTGATATACCTAAAAAACAGAAACCAGGCCGCCATTGTAGCGATCACGCCGGCGCATCGCAGCGCGCTTGCTCAAATCGGATTAACGGCAGGCACGGACCTGCGCTTGAGCGACGCATGCGCTTTTGCATTTCGCGCTAGACTCGGCGCTCATTCGCGTTTTATGCCTCCGTTGCCGTTCATGCAAGAAGATTCCCTCGCCGATGCCCTGCTCGCCGGTCTCGCGCGCCCGATCGTTTTCGTCGATCTCGAGACGACCGGCAGCGACGCCACCGCCGATCGCATCACCGAGATCGGCGTGGTGGAAGCGAGCACGGCAGGCATCGAGCGCTGGAGCGTGCTCGTCGATCCGGGCATGCCGGTGCCGCCGTTCGTCGCGCGTCTGACCGGCATCGACGATGCGATGCTGCGCGGCCAGCCGAGTTTCGAATCGCTCGCGCCCGCGCTCGCCGAGCGGCTGCACGGCAAGCTTTTCGTCGCGCACAACGCGCGTTTCGATTACGGCTTTCTGAAGAACGAGTTTCGCCGCGCGGGCATCGCGTTTCGCGCGGATACGCTTTGCACGGTGCGGCTGTCGCGCGCGCTGTTTCCCTCTGTCGAGCGGCATGGGCTGGACGCGCTGATCGCGCGGCTGAATCTCGCGCCGCAAGGACGCCACCGCGCGCTGGCGGATGCCGATCTGCTCTGGCAGTTCTGGCAGAAGATCCACGAGCTTTATTCGCAGGAACTCGTCGATGCCGCCGTGAAGGCGCTCGTCAGGCGCGCGAGTCTGCCTGCCGCGCTGCCCGAAGGCGCGCTGGATGCGCTGCCGTCATCGCCCGGCGTGTATCTCTTTCATGGCGATGACGACGTCCCGCTTTACGTCGGCAAGAGCATCAACCTGAAGCAGCGTGTGGGGGCGCATTTTTCCGGCGATCATCGGTTGGCGAAGGATTTGTCGATATCGCAGGCGATACGGCGGATCGATTACCGGGAGACGGTCGGCGAACTGGGCGCGCTGTTGCTGGAAGCGAAGCTCGTGAAGGAATTGCAGCCGGTGCACAACCGGCTGCTGAAGCGCGCAGCGGCGACGTGCGCGTGGCAATGGCTACCGGGTGCGCCCGCGCCGACGCTCTTGCGCGCCAGCAAGCGGGATTTGTCGCGCGAGCCGCATCTGTTTGGCGTGTTTTCGTCGCGTGCGAAGGCGCATGCGTTCATGCGTCATCTCGCCGATGAACACAAGCTGTGTCCGGCGACGCTGGGCATCGAGAAAGCGCCGCCGGGGAAACTGCGCGGATGCTTCGGGTATCAGGTGAGGCGTTGTCTGGGCGCGTGTGCCGGTGCGGAATCGCTTGCGGAGCACGCGGCGCGGGCGCTGGAGGCGCTGGAACACGCGCGTGTGGTGCGGTGGCCGCATGAGGGGCCGGTTGCGATCGCCGAGTACGATGCGGGCACGGGAGGCGAGGCCTGGCATGTGATCGATCGATGGTGTTACGTGGGTACGTGCGGCGCGCGTGATGGGATTGCTGCGGTGCTCGCGGATGCGCCCGAGCTGCGGCCCTTCGATGCGGATGTTTATGCGTTGATTGCCAGGCGGATCGCGTCGGGGGAACTCGAGTGGATCGCGTGTGATGCGCGGCCGTCGTTTAGTCTCGTGGTGCAGGAAGCGGTTGTGGTTTCGGAGAAGCGTGTGGGGATGCGGCGGCGTGTGCCTTTGAAACCCGTTGCGAATGTGGGGCAGCTTGGGTTGCTTGGGTAGATCCGGGGCTTCGCGGGGGGGTCCGATCGTCATGGAGTGCGCGGCTGGCTTTCACACGCTGGTGCAACGCTATGGCTGGAATGGGCCAGAGGGTAGACAACAGAATTTGCGGAGTAGTTTTTGGCTTTGCACCAAGAAACAGGACAAGTGTAAGCGAGACGCATCGGCCGGTTATTGCTCATATCGAGCAGCCCCGCTCGGTCGATGCGGCGCAAAAGCTGAGGCTCGTTAATCTGGCGGCGCTTGCGTGTGACTGAATTGCGCTGGTGACGTGTAAGCGGTTTTAGCGGTGGAACAAGGGAGTGTGACGGCGGATTAGCGGGGACGGTTCAAGGTTGCGGGGCGACGTGACGCTAAAAGCCATGCCCGCGTGATATGCCCGGTGTTCCCTCGGCGGCTACCGCCGGTCTTTTGTTCGTTGTGCGTTTTTGTCGATGCTC
>Ga0153921_1000102_pt1 | contig 69481 bp, 70 predicted proteins | sample TSNJ005MetaG_FD_104691 | JGI IMG/M metagenome (GOLD analysis project Ga0153921, IMG submission 104691) | Attine ant fungus gardens microbial communities from New Jersey, USA - TSNJ005 MetaG | ecosystem: Host-associated > Fungi > Mycelium > Unclassified | place: USA: New Jersey, Brendon T. Byrne... | reverse complement strand
CGCACGGGATCGCCGCGCAGCGACGACGTCGCGGTCCACGTGATCGTGCGGCTCCGCAGATCCGCGATGGACCGCCCGAGCCACTCCCGGGCGTTCTCGCTGGCGACGACGATCTCCTGCGAGGAGGGGTCGATCACCATCAGCTTCCCGTGCGACTGGATCCGGCCCGGGGTGCGGATGGGCTCCCGCACGCATTCCCGCAACCTCCGGCGTTCCTCCGACAGAGCCGCATCCTCGACAACCACCCGACAAGCCTACGTGAGCCCACCGACCCCGGCGCCGATCCCTCTTATCGGCCCCGGTCAATGGGTACGCATCGACGGGGATCCGGGGAGGGTGGGGAGGGCCGGGCACTTCCGGCAGCGGAGACCTTTGGAGGTCTGAATGTTCTTCCACGTGCAGAGCCTGATCAACGACATCGCTCAGGACGAGCCCGATCCCGCAGCGGCCAATGCGCTCCAGGAGGGGCTCGGCGGCCAGTTCGGCGAGATGCGCACCATGATGCAGTACCTGTTCCAGGCCATGAACTTCCGCGGGCCGGCGGCGAAGCCGTACCGCGACCTGATCCAGGGGATCGGGACCGAGGAGATCAGCCACGTCGAGCTGATCGGCACCACGATCTCCCGCCTCCTCGACGGCTCCCCGCAGTACCAGGGCAAGGTCACCGACCCGCTCGACAAGCCGGGCGCGGGCGGCGCGACCCCGCTGAACATCGCGCTCTCGGAGAGCAACATCCACCACTACCTCGTCGGCGCCCAGGGTGCGCTGCCGGTGGACGCGGTCGGCAACCCGTGGTCCGGCAGCTACGTGTACAACTCCGGCAACCTCGTGCTCGACCTGCTCTACAACCTGATGCTCGAGTCCACCGGCCGGCTGCAGAAGTGCCGCATCTACGAGATGACGGACAACAAGACGGCGCGCTCCACGATCGCGTACCTGATCGTGCGCGACCAGGCCCACGAGAACGGCTACGCGAAGGCCCTCGAGACGCTCGGCGTCGACTGGGCGAAGCTGCTGCCCATCCCGAAGACCAACGCGGAGAAGTTCCCCGAAGTGAAGAAGCTCACCGATCTGGGGCTGCAGAGCAAGCAGTACACCTTCGACCTCGCCGGCCAGTCGGAGGCCGGCAAGATCTTCCGCGGCCTCTCCCCCTCGAAGGACGGCACGGATCTCGAGTCGACCGAGCAGGCCCCCGTCGGCGTCCCCTCCGTCATCGCGGAGGAACGTCTGGAGGAGTTCGCGCCCGGACTCGACCCGGAGCTGCTGAAGCTCATCCAGGCCACCGCCGACCTCGAGCTCGCGGAGGTGGACGCGCTGTTCGGCCCGGTGAAGTAGCGGGCGACCGCTACCGCGCGACCCGCACGATATCGCCGAGGACCCACGACCGGTCGAAATAGCCCTCGAGCGGCCCGTAGAAGCGGAAGTACGAGAACCAGTGCCGGCCGGGGATGGTCTTCACCCAGTTGCTCTCACCCTCGGCCGGTGCTGTCGGCCCGAAATGGAGGTCGACCGAGCCGTCGGCGTTCACCTGCAGCTCGGCGTCGCGCGACCCGCGGTCGCCGCGCTGCTGGTCGGTGTCGATGAGGCAGCGGGTGGCGGCGTCGTAGACGGTCGCCGACCAGAACAGCTTCGCCGGCACGTCCGCGGGGACGTGGAGGGTGTACTCCGCGCCGCCGTCGAGCCAGTCGCCCGCGCCGTCGGTGTACGCGCCGAGGTAGGCCTGACCGACTCCCGGCGTCCGGCTCTTCATGGCCTCCGAGAAGCTCACGGCCTCGTAGAACCAGGAGGCGCGCTCCAGCAGTTCGTCGTAGCCGTCGCCGCGCTGTGCCGAGTTGTCCAGCACGATCGCCTGCTCCCAACGGCGGCTCGGCCAGTACGGCCCCTGGTCGAAGCGCTTGGCGAAGGTGTTCGCCTTGGCCATGAGCTCTCCGGCGGCCGAGGCCTCCGTGAGGATGCGCTGCAGCCGCTCATCGGGAGCGAACGGCTTGCCCTTCTCGATCCCCAGCTGCTTCAGCATGGCCAGATAGAAGCGGTCCCGCTCGTCGACGACCTCGGACTGGTAGAACGCGTGCAGGAGACGCCAGTAGTCGAGCCCGCCGGGCTGATCGCCGGTCCACGCGCGTCCGTCCGGCGACACGATGCGCGTCGGACGCGGATCGTCGCGTTCCGCGTAGGGGTAGATCCGCACGGCCTCGACCAGCGCCTCCGCTCGCGCCGGGTCGGGGTCGAGCGTGCGGAAGCCGAACATGATGTTGACCCCGGTGGAGTGCATCACGCGGATGTCGGAGGGCACCCCGTCCGGCACATCGACTCCCGGGGCCAGCACCAGGGTGCGGCCGCCCTCCCCTTTGTCGGGCCCCATCTCGCCGAGCGCTCCGGTCTCGCGCTGCCAGAAGTCCGACACCCCGCCGGCCGTCGGACCCGCGGGCAGCTCGATCACCAGGGGACCGGTCTCCGCCAGGTCGAAGAAGTTGAGGATGTACGGGGTCGTCGCGTTCGCCGTGATGAGCCCGAGACGGTCCCGGTAGCTCAGGTACCGGACGAGGTCGCTGCTGGTCGCGCCGAAGACGTCGTAGTGCTGCGTCTTCCACTGCGCGTACGAGACGGCGGGAAGGGCCCACAGGTAGACCTGGCACGCCAGCTGATGGTCGAGTTCGTCGAAGACCGTTCCGACGTCCTCCCGGGCCGGCAGCTCGCCGTCCATCCGAACGTTCGCGAGCCGGCCGGGCAGTTCCGTCATGGCGGTCCTCTCATCGGTGTCCACTCATCCTTTCGTTCCGCGCCGCGCGCGTCGAGGGGTCATCTGGCGGCGCGCATCCGCAAGACATAGCTCGCCCACAGGCTTTCTCCAGCCCACGTAAGAATCCCTCAAGAATGGGTCGCGATCGTTGAGTCCATGGAGAACGGACGATGAGCGCGATCACGGCGCCCCGCAGGATGGTCATCCGCGGTGCGGCCACCCGGAGCCGGCGCGGCTCGGTGTCCGTGCGCGTCGCGCTGGTGCTGGGCCTGGCCGGCGTGCTGCTGATGTGGTGGCTGGCCGTGCCCGCGACCTTCGCGGTGACGCCCGCGAGCGTGGTCACCACGATGGGCGAGCTCGCCGGGATGCTCGGCGGCTACCTCGTGTGCGCGCAGGTGCTGCTCATCGCCCGGGTGCCCTGGTTCGAGAACGCGGTCGGGCTCGACCGGCTGGTCGCCTGGCACCGGTCGCTCGGCACCTCCGTCATCCTCCTGATCGTCGCGCACGTCGTCCTGCTGGTCGTCGGCGGGGAGCTGTTCGACCAGAAGACGCCGTGGTCGGAGTTCATCGCGATCCTGCAGGACTACCCGGACATGCTCACGGCGCTCATCGGCACGATCGCGTTCGTCGTCGTCGGGCTCACCAGCGCGCGGTGGATCCGCTCGCTGCTCTCGTACGAGGTCTGGTACTGGGTGCACGTCACCACGTACGTCGCGATCTTCCTGACCTTCTTCCACCAGCTCAGCGGCGGCGCCCACTTCGTCGGCTACCCGGTCAACCGCGTGCTGTGGATCGTGCTCTACCTCGGCACCGCGGCGGCCGTGCTCACCTGGCGGTTCATCCTGCCGACCGCCGACGCCTGGCGGCACCGGATGCGCGTGGTCGCCGTGGTGCCGGAGGGCGAGGGGATGCTGAGCGTCTGGTTCCAGGGCCCGCGGCTCCACGTCCGCGGTGTGCGCGCGGGCAACTTCATGAGCTTCCGCTTCCTCGCCTGGGGCCACCTCGGCACAGCGCACCCCTACTCCATCTCGCGCGTCCCCGCCGACGGGTACCTGCGCATCACGGTCGGCGAGCTCGGAGATCACTCGTCGCGCCTCCGCGACCTGAAGCCGGGAACCCTGGCGTTCGCGGAGGGGCCGTTCGGCCAATTCACCGCCGACCACGCCAGCCGCCCCCACCTCCTCCTGATCGCCGGAGGCGCCGGGATCGGGCCGATCCGCGCGCTCGCGGAGGAGCTGGTCGGGCGCGGACTCCGTCCCGTGCTGATCTACCGCGCGCACTCGGCGGCCCATCTCGCTCTGCTCGCCGAACTGCAGGCGATGCCCGGCCTGACGGTCGTCCCGGTCGTCGGTCGCCGCGCCGAGCTCGGCTACGACCCGCTCGGCGTCGGGGCGATGAGCCGGTTCATCCCCGACCTCCACGACTGGGAGGCGTTCATCTGCGGCCCCGAGGGCATGGCCGAGACGGTCGAGTCGACGCTCCGGTCCCTCCGGATGCCGCGCCGCTTCATCCACCGAGAAGAATTGAGCATGTCATGAGACGCACGAAATGGCGCGGGACGATCCTGTTCGCGGTGATCATGGTCGTCATGGGGGCGACGGTCGGGCTCCGCCTCTACGACCTCGGGGAGACGCAGACCACCGCCTCGGCGACGAGCACGACGACCGGGACCGCGTCCTCGGGCGGCTCCTCGACGGGCTCTTCGACCACCTCCGGCGGCGCCACGGCCACCTCGCCGAGCGCGAGTGCGACGGCGACGCCGAGCGCCACCCCCTCGACCGCCGCGGCATCGGCCACCCGGACCATCACGGGTGCGGTCGAGCAGAACCGGTACGGGTCGTTCCAGGTGCAGGTGACCTTCGACGGCTCGAAGATCACGGCCGTGCAGGTGCTCCAGTCGCCGGAGGACCGCCGCAGCCAGGAGATCAACCAGCAGGCGACGCCGATGCTCGAGCAGGAGGCCCTCGCGGCGCAATCGGCGAACATCGACACCGTCTCCGGCGCGACCTACACGTCGGAGAGCTACAAGCAGTCCCTCCAGTCGGCGATCGACCAGCTGTGAGGGTGCTCGAGACGGTCATGGGCATCCCGATGTCGATCGACATCCGGGACGCCGGCGACCACCGCGCCAGCGCCGACCGGGCGTTCGCCGTGCTGCGGGAGGCGGACCGCCGGTTCAGCACGTACCGGGCCGACAGCGAGGTGAGCGCCGTGAACCGCGGGGCGATCGCCCCGGAGGAGTTCAGCGGGCCGCTGCGGGAGGTCATCGGCATCGGGCAGCGCGCGGCCGACGCCTCAGGCGGCGCGTTCCGCATCCGCACCGCGGAGGGGCTCCTCGATCTCGACGGCGTCGCCAAGGGCTGGGCGGCCGCGAACGCCGCCGCCGTGCTGACAGCGGAGGGCCTGCGCGACTTCTGCCTCAACGCCGGCGGCGACGTCGTCGTGTCCGGCGCGCCGGAGGGAGCCGGCACCTGGAACGTCGGCATCCGCTCCCCCTCCCACCCGGCGACGATGCTCACCGTGCTCGCGCTCAGCGATGCGGCGGTCGCCACCTCCGGCGCCTACGAGCGCGGAGAGCACATCGTCGACGGCCGGACGGGTCGCGCGGCGACCGGCCTGGCCAGCGCGACCGTCGTGGCCGCCGATCTGACCACCGCCGACGTGCTCGCGACAGCCGTCTTCGCGCTCGGCCGGGACGGCGTCGAGTGGGCGCTCGCGCACGGCGCGCGCGGTGTGCTCGCACTCACGGACGACGGCGCGCTCGTCGGCGCCGGCGAGCTCGCGTTCGCCCGGGCCGCGGAGTGAACGACGCACGCCGGCCACCGGGGTCCGCGGAGCCTCCGGCCTATGCTGTGACCGTGACGGAGAAGCCGCAGATTCTGGTCGCCGAAGACGACTCCCGGCTCGCCGGGATGCTCACCGAGCTGCTCGAGTCCGAGGGCTACGACGTGTCCGTCGCGCCGGACGGGCAGCGCGCGCTGCACCTGAGCCTCACGCAGCCGTTCGACGTCTTCATCCTCGACCGCGGCCTCCCGGTGCTCGACGGGATGGACGTGCTCCGCCGCATCCGGCAGAGCGGGCTCACCGTGCCCGTGCTGGTGCTCTCCGCCCTCGGCAACGCGGCCGACCGCGTGGAGGGGCTCGACGGCGGGGCCGAGGACTACCTCGCGAAGCCGTTCGACATCGACGAGCTGCTCGCGCGGCTCCGGGTGCTCCGGCGGCGCGGGACCTCGACCGTCCCGACCATCCGCTTCACCGGTGGCGTGCTCGACGCGGACAACCGCACCGTGATCCTGGACGGCGGCGAGCGCAGCGTCCTCTCCGAGCGGGAGTCCGCGCTGCTGGAGCAGCTCGCCCGCCGGCCCACGCAGGTGTTCTCGCGCGCGATGCTGCTGGAGACGGTGTTCGCCGACGCCGACGACCCCGGCGTGGTCGACACCTACGTCCACCACCTGCGCCGCAAGTTCGGCCGCACGCTGATCGAGACCGTGCGCGGCCTCGGCTACCGCATGGGGGCCCTGTGACGACCGCCGACGACCGAGAAGTGCGGTCCGCGTCGCGGCGGCTGGCGATCCAGTTCGCCGCGATCATCCTCGTGCTGTTCGCACTGCTCGGCGTCGTCATCGTCGCCGTCGTCTCCGCGGGGCAGGTGGAGGCCGCGAAGCGCACGCTGGCGGACGCGTCGATGGTCGACTCGGTGCACGACGCCCCCCGCGACCTGCTGATCACGGTCGTCCCACTGCCCGGCGCCGGCGGCGGTGGCGGCCCCGACGCCGACCAGGGCACGCAGAGCTCCTCGGACCTGCCGCACGGTCTGCCCGACGAAGCGGCGATCGACCGCGTGGCCGCGGGCGGCCCCGCCGAGACCGAGACCATCACCGCCGGAGGGCAGAGCTACCTGACCCAGACCGACGTGCGCCGCGGCAAGGTCGTGCAGATCTCCTACGGCCTGGGCGAGCAGCGGGAGGAGCTCACCCGGCTCATCGTCGCGCTCGTCATCTCCGGCGTCATCGCCGTCGTCGCCGCCTCCCTCCTCGGCGTCTTCATCGCGCGCCGGGCGATGCGGCCGCTCGCGGAGTCGCTGGCCATCCAGCGCCGCTTCGTCGCGGACGCCAGCCACGAGCTCCGCACCCCGCTGACGCTGCTCAGCATGCGCGCGCAGCTGCTGCGCCGCCGCATCCGGGATGCGGACGTCCCCATCCCGGGCCCGGTGAGCACGGGCGTCGACGAGCTGGTCGATGACAGCAAGGCGCTCGCCGAGATCGTTGAGGACCTGCTCACCGCCGCCGACCCCCGGCAGGACGCGGCGAAGGAGCCGGTCGATCTCGGCGAGGTGGCGTCCGCGGTGACCGCTGCCGCGCAGGCCCGGGCGCAGGCGCGCGGAGTGGAGGTCGAATCGGCCTCGACCGGCGACGTGACGGTCGCCGGTGCGGCGGTGTCGCTGCGGCGGATGATCGTCGCCATCGTCGACAACGCCGTGGACCACGCCGGCTCGCGCGTGCTCGTCGAGTGCCTGCGCGAACGCGACGACGTCCTGCTGCGGGTGAGCGACGACGGCCCCGGGTTCGCACCGGGCTCCGGATCGCGCGTGTTCGAGCGGTTCGCCTCCGCGCGCGCGGACGCCGACGACACGGCCGGCCGCCGCCACTACGGACTCGGCCTCGCCCTGGTGGCGGAGGTCGTCACCCGGCACGGCGGGACGGTGACCGCCAGCAACGACGGTCTGGACGGCGGCGGCCGCGTGACCGTGCGGCTGCCCGCCGGGAGCGCCTGAGCGGCGCCGGCGACTGCGGTTCCGCGGGACGACTGCCCACGGGCGCCGAGGCGCACACGTACCGTGCGACGGCAACCGTCCCGAAGGACCGCGGCCACCTCCCGGAAACCCGGCCCCACTAGTATGCCTACGTGGCCGCCATGCTCTACATGCAGATCGCCGACGACCTCCGTCAGCGGATCGTCGGCGGGGAGCTCTCCCCCGGCGATGACGTACCGAGCGAGGGCGAGCTCGCGGAGCTGTGGCGCACCTCCCGGGGCCCGATCCGCAACGCGCTGGCGGCTCTGCGCAACGAGGGGCTGATCGAGACGCGGCGGGGGCGCCCGGCACGGGTCGCCGAGCGCAAGGCGCAGCAGGCGGCGGACGTCTCCATCCCGTTCACCCGTTGGGCGCGGAGCATGGGGACGGAGCCGGGCGCGATCACCCAGGAGGTCTCGCTGCGTCGCGCCGACGAGGAGAAGGCGAGGGCGCTGGGCATCGCGAAGGGCGCCCCCGTCGTCGATGTGGTGCGGCTGCGGCTGCTCGACGGACGCCCCACGATGCTCGAACGGCTGACCTTCATCGAGGAGGTCGGGCGGGTGCTCTTCGACGTCGACCTCGACACCGTGTCGATCACCGAGTACCTCGACGAGCGCGGCTACGGCTACACCGACGTCGACCACGAGATCGACGCCGTCGCGGCCGACGACCTCGACAGCAAGCTGCTCGACGTCGAGCCGGGCACGCCGATCCTGCGCCTGCACCGGGTGACCAGGGGAGCCGACGGACGCGTGTTCGAGGCATCGGACGACCGCTACCGCAGCGACATCATCCGCTTCACCGTGTCGGCCTCCGGACGGGCGCGCGAGGGCAGCCATTTCATCCGCGCCATCGGCACCTAGCGGGAGGCCGGGACGACGCCCACCCGCACCGCCGTCGCCTTCGCCGCGGCCGCGATGCCGTCGTCGAGGGCGCTCAACGGAACGGTGGCACCGACCAGGTCGGCGAGCGGGTAGGCCGTGCCACGCGCCTCCACGAACCGGACGGCCTCGACGAGGTGCGCGGGGGCGTAGTTGTGTACACCGCGGATGGTGACGAGCCGGCGGACCACGCTCTCCGGGTCGAGCGGCACCGGGTCGGTCGGGAAGACGCTGCCGACCAGGACGGCCACACCGCCGACACGCAGGCTGTCGATCGCGGACGCCACGGCGCGCGGCGAACCGGAGGCGTCGAAGGCGGCGGCCGGGCCGTCGTCGAAGGGCTCGAGCGCGCGGGCGAGCGTCTCGCCGCCGCGACGCGCACGGGGATCGGCGGTGGCGACCGCGCCGAATCGGCCGGCCAGCTCGCGACGGTGCCGATCGGGATCGACGACCACGACGCGCGCCCCGCGGTCGGTGGCCATCGCGCAGAGGGTGAGGCCGATGAGACCGGCACCGAAGACGACGACCACGCTGCCGGCGATCTCGGTCACCGACTCCGCGGAGTGGAGGGCGGCCGCAGCGGTCGCGGTGCCGCACGACACGGGAGCGAGAATGCGCGCGTCGAGTGCGGGGTCCGCCGGAACGATGGCGGTTCCCGCACGGACGTGCGCGTGCGTCGCGAAGCCGCCCGACAGCTCCCATCCGGTCTCGAGGCGTTCGTGACCGTACTTGCGCACGGTCGCGCACTTCTGCGGGAGGCCGCGACCGCAGGCGGCGCACGAACCGCATCCGACCGTCAGCGACCAGACGACGCGGTCGCCGATCATCAGGGGAGCGCCGTCGGCCGTGACCGCCCCCTCCCCCACCGCGACGACACGGCCGACCTGCTCGTGGCCGAGCACGAGCGGCGTCGGCGTGGGGCGGTGGCCCTGCGTGGTGTGCACGTCGGAGCCGCAGATGGTGGCCAGCTCGATCTCGACCAGCGCGTCGCCCGGGGCGAGCGCGACGCCAGGCACCGCGACGGCCTCGTGCGGCCTCCCGGGCTCGAGCCACACCATCGCGGTCGGCGCGGGGTCGAGCCGGACGAGAGTGGAGGGGACGGCGGAGGCGACGGCCGGCGCGCGCCTCATCGGCGCTGCAGCTGCGGGACCGAGGCGAGGTCGCGCACACTGTCGAGCACGAGGTCGGCGCCGGCCTCGGTCAGCTGCTCCCGGGTGTGGGCGCCGGTGACGACGCCGATGACGAGCCCCGCGCCGGCGTTGCGGCCCGAGTGGATGTCGCTGACCGTGTCGCCCACGACGGCGACCGAGGCGACCGCGCCGGCTCCCGTCGCGACGAGGGCACCGAGCACGAGGTCGGGCGCCGGACGCCCGCGACCCGCATCGGCGGGCGAGAGCACGGCATCCACGGTCCAGCCGAGCCGGCCGAGGACGGCATCGCGGGTCTCGGGCGAGAAGCCGGTGGTCAGCGCGACCGAGAACCCGGCGGCGCGCAGGGTGTCGATGGTCTCGGCGGCGCCGGGGATCGCCTCCACGCCGACCTCGTCGATCAGCTCGGCGTAGGCGGTCTCGAACGCGCGGTTGGCACGCGCGGCGGCCTCCTCGTCGCCTCCGGTCAGGTGCCGGAAGACCTCGATCTTGGACTGGCCCATCGTGTCGCGGACGTACTGCAGCGCGGTCGCGAGACCGTCGCCGTCGGCGAGCCCGACCCGTCGGGCGGCGCGCTCGAAGGCCTGCTCGACGATGCCGTCGTCGACGACGGTCGTGCCGGCCATGTCGAGCACGACGAGCTCGATGGGGAGGAGGGTGGAGGTGGTGCCGGTCATCGTTCCGCGCTTTCTCTGAGGGGGATGGTGGAGGCGTCGAGCCGCGAGCCGACGGCCCGTTCGGCGAGGCCGAGGCCGGTCGTCATGCCGATACCGGTCGTCACGACCGTGATGAGCACGCCCGGCTCGACCTCCTCGACGAGGAACTCCTCGGGAGCGGTCGCGTAGACGCCCTGCCAGCGCTCGACCACCTCGGCGGTCGCGCCGAAGAGCGCCTCGAACTCCTCGAGGAACGCCTGGGCCGCGGCCTCGGGCTGGAAGGGCTCGATCGCCTCGCCCTTCCAGTGGCTGTCGCCGACGATGAGCGTGCCGTCGGGCAGCTGCGTGTACATCTGGTTGAGGTCGAGCGCCGCGAGGTCGGGGCGCTCGCCGTGCAGCCGCTCGCGCACCGCGGCGGAGGCCGGAGCGCCGGTGAAGCCGCTGTAGCGGATCAGCGACCAGCCGGTGAGCAACGGGCCGGTCAACCGGCCGGGGAGGTCCGCGCGCACGCGCAGCATGTCGAGACCGCAACGGACGACGCCGCGGCGCTCGGCGAGCGCCGGGTACAGCTGGTCGATGTCATGGTTCACCGCGAGCACGACCAGACCCGCCCCGATCGGTCCGCGGCTGGTCTCGACCAATCCGCTCGTCACCCGGGCGACGGCGGTCCGCATCCGGAACTCCACGCCCCGGCCCTCCAGATAGCTGCGCACGGCCGCCGCCGTGCGGCGCGGATCGACCTGCAGGTCGTACGGCAGCAGGGCGCCGCCGACGGTCGTGCCGGCGGGGAGGGCGGCCCGTCGCTCGATCTCGGCCGCGGAGAGCAGCTCGACCTCGGCGCGATCGCCCGGCGGTCGATCCCCCGCTTCGAGGCCGGCGCGCTGCTCCGCCAGCTCGCGCAGGAGCTCGAGCTCGTCGGTGTGCCGGGCCGCCACGAGGGTCCCGGCGTCGTCGATCCAGAAGCCCGCTTCGCGGGCCAGCCGCAGCCAGATCTCCCGCGTGGCGAGCGCGTACTCCCGCGCCTGCCCGGCCTGCGGCGTGAAGCAGAGGTGACCGAAGTTGCGGATGCTCGCGCCCGCGATGGCCGCGCTGCGCTCGACCACGACGACCGACCTCCCGCGGTCCACCGCGGCGAGCGCGGCCCCGAGGCCGACGATGCCCGCCCCGACCACCACGACGTCGAACGCGTCGCCGACCACGTCGGCCGATGCCTCCCGCGCGCTCACCGGAACACCCGCCGCATCCACATCGCGAGGCCTTCGACGGCGAGCACCGTGACGAGGATCATCAGCACGATCGCCGTGACCGTCCCGTAGTTCGAGCCCTGGCTGGCGTTCAGGAGGTAGTAGCCGACCCCGCCCGCGCCGACGATCCCGAGCAGGGTGGCGGCGCGGATGTTGGTGTCGAGCAGGTAGAAGGTATGACCGATCAGCGCGCGGGCGCCCTGCGGGAGGGTCGCCCCGGCGTAGACCTGCAGCCGCGTGGCGCCGGTGGCGACGAGGGCCCGCTCCGGGCCGCGCTTCACCTCCTCGAACGAGTCGGCGATGAGCTTGCCCAGCAGGCCGACGCCGCCGACCGCGAGCGCGATGGTCCCGGCCTGGGCGCCGAGCCCGGTGATCACGATCAGGACGATCGCGAGGATGATCTCGGGGATGCCGCGCACGAGCACGAGCAGCAGCCGCATCCCGGCCCGCAGCCCCCGCGTCGGGGCGACGTTGCGGGCGGCGAGCGAGCCGACCACCACCGACACGATCAGCGTGAGGAGCGTGGCGGCGAGCGCGATGGCGATGGTCTCGCCCATCGCGCCGAGCATCGTCCCGGCGTCGTAGCTGCCGAACGACGGAGGCCAGAACTGCGCGGCGAGCGCGGGCACCTTCGCCCACACGGTGATCAGCTCCGACCAGTGGATGTCGCAGATCAGCACGCTGCCGACGATCACGGCGACGGCGCTCCAGCCCCACACCGCGTTGCGGACGCGGGGCCGGTCCCACGGCCGGCGCAACCGGGCGTGGAGGTCGGCCGGCGCGACGGCCCGCACCACGCGGTCGCCGATCCCCCGCCCGGTCGGAGCGATGCCCAGCATGGCCGCACGGACGGCGCTCGAGACGACCTCCATCACGACGCAGAGCACGAAGATCACGAGCGCGTAGCCGAGCCCCAGCCCGTAGTTCAGCGATTTGAAGGCGAAGGACATCTGCATCCCGAGCCCGACGACGCCGACGTAGCCGAGGATGACGGAACCCCGCAGGTTGATGTCGTTGCGGTGCAGCACGGTCGCCACCCACGAGGGCATCACCTGGGGCAGCACCCCGGCGGCGAACTCCTGCAGACGGCTGCCGCCGGCCGCGCGGATCGCGAGCCGCGGACCCTCGTCGATCTGCTCGATGGCGTCGGCGAACAGCTTCGAGATCATCCCGATCGAGTGGATGCCGATGGCGAGGATGCCCGGCAGCGTGCCGAGCGAGAAGATCAGCACGAAGACCATCGCGAGCACCACATCCGGCACCGCGCGGGTCAGCACCCCGACGAAGCGGGCCGCAGCGCGCCAGCCGTTGCCGGGGGTCGTGTTGGCGGCGGCGAGGTAGGCGATCGGGACGGAGACGACGGCGGCGAGCAGGGTGCCGCAGATCACCAGCCCCAGCGTCAGGCCGGTGAAGTAGAGGAGCTGCCCGGGGTCGGGGAAGGAGAGGCCGCCGACGCGGGCGAAGAAGCGCTCGGCATTCGACCAGCTCGCCACCATGGCGGCGGGGTCGATGCCCACGCCGCCGAGGGCGACGGCCGACGCGATCAGCAGGGCGAGCAGGGTGAGGGCCCCGGCGATGCGCTCCGGGGAGATGCGCCGGCGGGGAGGCGATCCGGTCGGCCCGGCGGGTGCGGGAGCCGCGGCCCGCGGGCGGACGCCGACGGCCGCGCTCATCGGCCCGCTCCCGCGACGCCCTCGGCGAGCAGCTCGACCTGGATGGCCTCGAGCTGCGTGGTGCTGGTCGCGACGCGACCGTAGATCTCCATCACCTGCGCCTTGCCGAGGCCCTCGGTCGGGGTGTCGAGCACGACCCTCCCGTGACGGAGGCCGACGATGCGGTCGGCCCACGACAGGGCGAGGTCGACCTGGTGCAGGCTGCAGAGCACGGTCAGCCCGCGGTCGAGCGCGATCTCGCGGATCAGCGCCATCACCTGGTCGCTCGACTCCGGATCGAGGGAGGCGACGGGCTCGTCCGCGAGGAGGATCTCCGGGTCCTGCATCAGGGCGCGGGCGATGGCCACGCGCTGCTGCTGGCCGCCCGAGAGCGTGTCGGCCCGCTGGTAGGCCTGGTCGAGCAGGCCGACGCGGTCGAGGTGGCCGAGGGCGGCGAGCCGGGCCGAGCGCCGGTACGACCAGAGGCCGAGCCGCGGCCCCCGCAGCGCGGCGAGGGATCCGGTGAGCACGTTCTCCAGCACCGTCAGGGAAGGGACGAGCTCGAACTGCTGGAAGATGAACCCGACCCGGCTGCGCAGCGACCGGAGCCGCCGTCCGCCGAGCTCGGCGACCCGCTCGCCGAGCACCTCCACGGCGCCGGAGCTCGGCAGCTCCAGCCCGTCGACGTGCCGCAGGAGGGTCGACTTGCCCGACCCGGAGAGTCCCAGCAGCACGACGATCTCGCCGCGGCGCACCGTGAGGGTGACATCCTCCAGCGCCCTGGTCGTGCCGAAGTCCTTCGTCACGCCGGTCAGCTGCAGCACGCCGGTCTCGGCGGCCGTCTCATCGTTGGTCATGGTCTTCTCCGGGTCGGGGTCATCGGCTCGTTCAGGCTGTGTGCCGGCGGATCAGGCCTTGCACTGCTCCGCCTTGGTCTTCGTGCAGATGTCGCGGATCAGGTCGTAGTACTTGTCGTCGACCGGCGCGGTGGCGTAGAAGACGCTGCGGAAGCCGTCGGAGTCGGCACTCGTGATGCCGGCCTTGATGATCTGGTCGATCGTGACCTTGCTCAGGATGGAGGTCAGCTTCGTCTTGACGTCGGTGGGCAGCGCGGTCGACATCACGATCGGGGCCCCGGGGACCATGGTCTTCTCGATCACCTTCACCTTGTCGGACTTGGCGACCTCGCTGTCCTCCGCGAAGCCCGCCTCGCACTCGGTGCCCTCGCCGACCTTCGTCACGCTCACGTCGTGCTTGCCCGCGAACACCGGGGTGACGTCCTTGGCCGGGTCGATGCCCGCCTTCAGGAGGTTGTAGCTCGGGAAGAGGTAGCCGGAGGTCGAGGACGGGTCGACGAAGCAGACCTTCTTGCCCTTGAACCCGGCCAGGGAGGTGATGCTGCTGCCGGTGGGGACGATCGCCTCCGAGTAGTAGCCGGGCTCCTGGCCCTCCTTGGTGATGATGGAGGAGATCGGGGTCAGCTTCGCGCCGTTGTTCTTCGCGGTGACGTAGGTGAAGCCCGAGAACGAGGCGACGTCCACCTTGCCGGCGATGGCCGCCTCGATGAGGGCCGCGTAGTCGGTCGACTCGTGGTACTCGACCTTCTTGCCGGTCTCCTTGGCGATGTAGTCCATGAGCGGCTTGTAGTTGGTCTCGGTCTCGACGGAGTCGGGCACGACGCCGAAGACCAGCGTGTTCTGGTCGACGGCGAAGGCGCCCGCGGCGTCCGCGCCGGCCGATCCGGTCGGCGCGGAGGAGGCGGCGGAGGAGCAGCCGACCAGGGTCAGGGCGAGGAGCGCGGCGCCGGCGAGCGCGGTCGCGAGCTGTGAGCGACGAAGGTTCATGACGGCCTTTCAGTGAGAACTGGACGTCAGAATGGTGACACGGGAAGACCCAACTAATGTACCTAACTCGTGCTATTTCATGAGTCGTTCACCTGTTGTATGCCTATCTGGCTCAGCCGGCGAGGAGCGCGACGCCCGCGAGCACCGCCACGGCTGCCGCGATCCGCCAGGCCGCGCGCCCCTCCCGCAGCACGAAGACGCCGAAGAGGCTCACCAGGATGACGCTGACCTCCCGCATCGGCGCCACCAGTGCGACGGGCGCGAGCGTCACGGCCCAGAGCACGAGGATGTACGACAGCGGCGAGAGCACGGAGAACGCGAGGACGCGGGGCCAGTGCCGCACGACGACCTCCTGCAGCTCGGCTCCCCGTCCGCGCAGCACGGCCGAGTACAGCGGGATCTCGGCCAGCGTGCAGCCGACCATGAAGGCGACCGGCGCGAGCCCCCACGAGCGGACCGCCTGCGCATCCCAGATCGTGTAGGTCGCGATCGCCGCTCCCGTCAGCAGCCCGTAGAGCAGCCCGCGGTCGATCCGGGATGTGCGCGGGGCGCCGCCTCCGGACGCTCCTCGGTCGACGAGACCGATCCCGACCACGCCCGCCACGATGGCGCCGACCCCGACCAGGGCGATCGGCGACGGCCGCTCCCCCAGCACGAGCACGGCGACCAGCACGCTGATCGTCGGGCCGGTGCCGCGGGCCGTCGCGTACACCGTCGAGAGGCCGCCGGCCGCGTATCCCCGCTGCAGCACGAACATGTAGACGACGTGGAGCACTCCGGAGACGGCGACACCCAGGAGCAGAGCGCTCAACTCCGCCGATCCCGTGCCTCCCGTGAACGGGATCGCGAACGCCCAGAGCACGGTGCTCCCGACGGCGCCCCACCACAGGAACGGCACCCCGAGGCGGCTGACGCCATGGGCGAGGATGTTCCACGCGGCATGGCAGACCGCGGCGGAGAGGACGATGGCGACAGCGAATCCGGACACGACGAGACCCTTCGGGCTGCCGCTGGCGCGGTCAACCGGGGTCCTCCGGGCTTTTGTCCTGTCAGATGACGGCCCCCGCACGGACGGCGGCCGTGGCGCCGCTCGGACCAGTCGAGCTCTCGCTCCGGAACCCTAGGCGCTATCGCCGACGAGCATAGCGGACGCGGGCGAACGCGCGAGTCGCGACTGCGGTGCGGCGGTACGACTGCGCCGGCGCGAGCGGGCGCGGTCGTACCGCGGGACCGCAGTCGCGAGGCGCGCCGAGGGAGCGGGCGCGGGGCGCGGCTACGACCGCGTGAGGAACGCCAGCTCGACGACCCAGCGGGTCTTCCGCGGCTCCGTGCGCGGATCGGTCAGGTAGGTCTCGCACCGGGAGGCGAAGGCCTCCCCACCGGGATCCGGCCGCGTGTCCAGCTGGAGCCCCTGCTCCTGGATCCAGGCGTGCAGCGCGCGGTTCGCCGCCATCGACTTCGCGCGATACGCCAGCACGGCGTAGTCGCCCGCCGGGAGCACCCCGGCCCGGACCCGGTCGTCGGTCGCGTCGGACGAGCCCGCGACGCCGACCTCGATCTGCATCAGATCGGACATGTCCACCACGTGCAGGCGCAGGAAGAAGGGACCCGCCGGTTCGACATCGTGCTCATCGAGCCAGGCGATCAGCTCGGCGAGGAGGCGGTCCCGGTTCGACAGCATCGTGCGGAACGGGACGGTCTCGCGGATGCCCAGCGTCGCGACGGCCGGGCGGGACTGCAGCTCGGGACCGCTCACGACATCCAGCTCACCTGTGCGCATGCGGACATCCTCCCACGCGTCCTTCGCCCCGCATCGACTGCGGCCCGCCGGTACGTCTGCACCCGCTCGCCCGACCGCGGACGTACCGCAGGACCGCAGACGCCCGTCCGCCCGCCGCACACCGCTTGCCGCGCGCGGCGTTTCGGCGCATCCTGTTCCCGTGGGACGAGATGGCGCGTAAGGCGCCTCCGCGCGAGCAGACCGCGACGCCGCATCCGTGGCGTCGCGTGGCCGTGTGGGTCGGAGCGACCGCGGGTGCGGCCGTGATCGGCCTGGCCGTCGCCACGTCACGGACGGCGCGGGCTGACCCGGCCGGGAGCGACCGGTGTCAGCGCGGCCGCACGCCCGGCACCAGCGGCAGCACGGCCGCCAACGCGACGAACGCCGTCGCGACCAGGAACGGCCCGAACGATCCCCCGGCCTGGCCGGCGAATCCCGCGACAGCCGTCCCCGCCGCCCCGCCCACGAGCCCGGCGGTGTTGAGCCAGCCGAACGCCTCCGCCGACTCGCCCTCGCCGAGCGACTCGGAGACCATCGCGTACAGGGTGGCGAGCGCGGGAGCGTAGCCCAGCCCCGACAGGAACATGACGGCGAACAGCGGCAGCAGCGCCGTGATCAACCCGGCAGCGGCCGTCGCGGCGGCCATCCCGGCCAGGATCAGTGCGAGGGTCCTCGGCCCCAGCCGCCGGTGGCCGAGGGCGAAGCCGCCGACCAGCGAGCCGAGGCTGGCGATCGCGATGGCGACGCCGACGAGCGGGCCCTGCGCGGAGAACCGGGTCACGAGGGCGATCTCCAGCGCACCGAACGACGCGACCAGCCCGAAGCTCGCCGCGACCGCCAGCCGCATCGACCGCACGGCGAGCACGCGCCCGAACGGTGCGCGGTTGCGCTCGAGCCGCAGCCCGCCGAGGTGCGGGCTGAGCAGGAACCACAGGGTCCCGACGATCGCGACGCCCGCCGCGAGGAGCAGCGGGAAGGCGGTGGACACCGTGGTCGCCAGGAGGGTCGCCGCCACCGGCCCGAGGATCCAGATCAGCTCCTGCGCCGACGTGTCCAGCGCGAAGAGGGCCGGCACGCTCTCCTCCGGGGCCAGCCGCGGGTAGAGCGCCCGGACGACGGGCATGAGCGGCGGCACGGTCACGCCGATCACCAGGCCGAGCGCGATGAGCAGTGGAGGCTGCGGGCCGCCCAGCGCGAGCACCAGCATCGCCGCCGCGTTCACCGTGGCGAGCGTGGCGACCGTCGCCCGGACGCCGAGGCGTGCGGCCAGCCGGCTGGTCAGCGGCATGGCGACCGCCTGCCCGACGCTCAGGCAGGCGACGACCACGCCGGCGACGGCGTACGAGCCGGTCAGCCGCTCCACGTGCAGCAACACGGCCAGCGACAGCATCCCGAGCGGGAACCGCGCGAGCAACTGCGCCGCGGTGATGCGGGCGATGCCGGGCAGACGGACGAGGTCGAGGTACGCGCTCACCCCGTCACTTGCCCACGCCGCCCGCGAGGCCGCGGACGAAGTAGCGCTGGCAGACGAAGAACAGGATCACCATCGGGAGGGCGGCCATCACCATCCCGGCGAAGACCACGGGGTACTGCGTGCCGTTCTTCGACATGAGGTCCGCCAGGCCGACGGGCAGCGTCTGCACGCCCGTGCCCGAGGTGAACACCATCGCGAAGAGGTACTCGTTCCAGTTCTGCAGCACGTTGAGCACGATGGTCGTGATGACGATCGGCATGCTCATCGGCAGGATGATGCGCCAGAAGGTGGCCGCGCGCGAGGCGCCGTCGATCGAGGCGGCCTCGTCGACCTCGCGCGGCAGATCGAGCATGTAGGCGCGCATCAGGAACACCGTGAACGGGATGCGGAACGCCGTGTAGAGGATGAGCAGGCCGAAGAACGAGTCGTACAGCCCCATCCCCTGGAACATCTTGACGAGCGGGATGAGCGCGACCGTCGGCGCCAGCATCAGGCCGGCGAGCACGAGCACGGTGAAGGTGCGGTTGAGCGGGATGCTCACCCGGGTCAGGCCGTACGCCGCCCACGCGCTGATCAGCTCGGTGATGAGCGTGGCGAGCACGGTGAGCGAGACGCTCGTGAAGACGAAGTCGCCGACGCCCTGCCGCCAGGCCGTCGCGAAGTTCTGCCAGACGGGCGACGACGGCAGCGCGAACGGGTTCGCGAACAGCTCGGCGTTCGTCTTGAGGGCGTTCGTCACCATCCACAGCAGCGGGTAGAGCACCACCACGGCGAGGGCGACCAGGAGGGTCCACATCGCCGCGACGCGCACGCCGCGGCCGAACCGGGCCAGGACTACCATTCCACTCTCCTCCTGCGCGAGTACGCGAGCTGCGCGACGGCGAGCACCAGCGTGATGACGAAGATCGCGACGCCGATGGCCGCGGCCGAGCCGAAGTCGTTCGTGACGAATCCGGCGTGGTAGAGCCACGTGCCGAGCACCTGGCTCGAGTTGTTCGGCCCTCCGCTCGTCATCACCATCACCTCGTTGAACACCTGGAAGGCGCCGGAGATGGTGACGATCATCATCAGGCCGGTCATCTCGCGCACGAGCGGCAGCGAGACGTCGAAGAAGCGGCGGACGGGGCCGACGCCGTCGAGCTGGGCCGCCTCGTACAGCTCCTGCGGGATGCGCTGCAGCGCCACCGAGAACAGCAGCACGCTGTAGCCGAACCCCTGCCACTGGCTCATCGCGATGATGGCGAAGATCGCCGTGCCCTCGTGCCCGAGCCACGCCTGCGAGAACTGGCCGAGGCCGAGGTTGTCGAGGAAGACGTTGAGCAGGCCGGTCTGCGGCTGGTAGATGAAGTAGAACAGGAGGCCGGCGACGGTCAGCGAGATCGCCGAGGGGATGAAGTAGATCGCCCGGAACGCCTTGCGCCAGCGCTCGCTGCGCACGCTCTCGACGATGGCGGCGAGCACCAGCGCCCCGAACACCTGGAAGACGATCGAGAGGCCCGCGTACCAGGCGTTGTTGCCGAGCGCCCGCCAGAAGACCGGGTCGCCCGCGAGGTTCGTGTAGTTCTGCGTGCCGACGAACGTCTGCTCGCCGCTGTAGATGTTCCACTTCAGGAAGCTGAAGAGGATGTTCTGCAGCAGCGGCCAGTAGACGAACACCGCCAGCACGGCGAGGGCGGGGATCAGCCACACCAGGCCGCGCCAGCTCGGGGCACGGCGCCGCCCGCCCCCGGGAGCGCCGGCCGCGGGGGCCGTGCGGCCGCGGTCGAGGCGCGTCCGCACGGGCGCCGGCGGGGCCTGGGTGGTGGTCATTTCGCCTTCTCGGAGGCCTGGCGCACGGCCTTCAGAGCCGCGTCGGGGGTGAGGCTGCCGGAGACGAGCCCCTCGGACGCCGAGACCCACGCGTCGGCGACGTCGGGCACGTTGGCCATGTCGAGCCAGACGAAGGTCGTCTTGGCGTCGTTCACGAGCTTCGTGCCCTCGGCGACCGCCGGTGTGGCGTTCTTCTCCGTGACCGCGCCCTTCACAGCGCTCGGCTGGCCGTACGGCGGCGACGAGAGGGTCGTCGCGTTCTTCAGGTTCGTCGCGAACTTCAGGAAGTCGAGGGCGAGGGCGGCGTTCTTGCTGCGCTGGTTGATCATGTAGCCCTCGGGAGCGGCCTCCAGCGTCCCCGGGTCGCCCTTCGCCGACGCCGAGGCGGGCAGCGGGAAGATCCCGAAGCCGTCGGCGTGCAGCCGGCTGTCCGCGGTGTTCACCGAGTCGAACTCGATGAGCTCCTGGTAGTACATGGCGGCCTTGCCGGTCGCCTGCTGCTGCTGCGCGGTCGTGTAGGTCACACCGTTCGAGTTGGACGCGTCGCCGGTGCACTCGGTGACGAGCTGCTGGAACTGCTTCATGCCCTCCGTGTAGCCGGGGTCGGTGTACTTCGCGGTCTTCGGGTCGAGGTCGGCCTCGAGGGTCGAGCGCGGCACGTCGTAGGCGAAGAGCTGGCCGAGGTAGTGCAGGCCGGGCCAGCCGTCCTTGTTGCCGAAGGCGATGGGCACGTAGCCGGCCGCCTTGATGGTGGAGCAGTCCGAGATCAGCTCGTCGAAGCTCGTCGGGACGCTCAGGCCGAGGTCGGCGAAGATCTTCGTGTTGTAGCCCATGAACTTCGCGTCGTTGTAGAGCGGGACGCCGTAGTACTTGCCGTCGTACTTGAAGGCGTTGACCGACCCGGCGCCGAAGGTGTCGCCCCACGTCGTCCCCGGCGCGATCACCGAACTGAGGTCGGCGGCGAGTCCGTTGAGGGCGAAGTTCTCGCCCCAGTTGCCGGCGTAGCTGAAGTAGATGTCGGGCAGCGACTGCGACCCGATCAGGACCTTCTCCTTGTCCTTGATCGCGTTGTCGTCGGTCTCCTGCGCCAGGGTGATCTTCACCTGGGGGTGCTCGGCCTTGTACGCGGCCACGACGCCCTCGAAGTAGGAGCTCATGGGGTCGCCCGCTCCGGCGGTCAGGATGCTCAGGGTGCCCGCGTAGTCGGGCTTGGCCGCGATGTCGGCGGCCGCGGTGCCGCCTCCGCCGGACGAGCACGCCGTCAGCGCGAGCGCCAGGACGCCCATAGCCGCCACCGTGATGGTGCTGGTCTTCTTCACGCTCATCTCCCGTCGTCCGGGTCGTGCGGAGGATGCCTGCCGCCGGACCCGTCTTTGGATCGGTTGGACCGGTCGCTCCGGACCGGTTGCGATGACTATACGGGAAATTGGTACCGGTATCAACATTGGATCAGGATTTCGGGATTCCGACCCATCGAGCGACCTAGGAGGCGGGAGGGGCGACGCTCTCGCGCGCGACGAAGTCGGCCTCGAGCACATGCGTCGCGGTCGGCGCCTCGCTGCCGCCGACGCGCGCCAGCAGGCACTCGGCGGTGAGTGCGCCGAGCTGGTGCATCGGCTGCGCCACCACCGACATCGGCGGCGTCATCACGCTCGCCCACGAGCTGTCGTCGAAGCCGATGAGCGACACGTCCTCCGGGCAGCGGAGCGCGCGCTGCTGCAACGCGCGCAGCGAGCCGGTGAGCGCATCCGTCTCGGTGGCGAAGATCGCGGTGGGCGGATCCGAGAGGGACAGCATCCCGAGCACCGCGCGCGTCGCCTGCGGCTCGTTCTTGAGCACGTGGGTCACGAGGGAGGTGTCGAAGGGGATGCCTGCGCGCTCCAGCGCGTCGAGGTAGCCGAGCAGACGCTCGCCGTCGCTCCACAGCGCGTTGTCGATGATGCGCCGCAGATCGTCGGCGTCGGCCGCCGGCTCGGTGGTCACCGGCCCCCACACGAACCCGATGCGCCGGTGGCCCTGGTCGATCAGCGAGGCCACGGCCTCCCGCGACGCCTCGCGGTTGTTGATGACGACGGCGTCCGCGTCCACCGTGTCGACCAGGCGGTCGAGCAGCACGAGCGGGATCTCGCGCTTGGCCACGATGTCGAGGTGCGGCAGCGGATCGGTGCGGCCCGCCGCCGGCGCGAGCGCGATGCCGTCGACCTGCTTGTCGACGAGCACCTCGATCGCGGCCTCCTCGAGCTGCAGGTTCTCGTCCGTGCTCAGCACGATGACGTCGTAGCCGGCCGTGCGCGCGGCGTCGCTGAAGCCGCGCAGCACGCCCGCGAAGAACGGGTTGCCGACGTCCGCGAGCACCAGGCCGAGCGTGCGGGTCTCCCCCGTCGTCATGCTCCGGGCGATCGAGTTGGGCCGGTAGCCCAGCTCCTTCGCGACGGCCAGGATGCGGTCCCGGGTCTTCGGGCTCACCGAGCCGTAGCCGCCGAGGGTCCGGGCGACGGTCGCGCGACCGACTCCGGCGGCCTCCGCCACCTCCGAGATCGTCGGCGACGGCGTCCGCTCGCGCTCCGTGGACATCGCCACCCCTTCCTTGTCGCGGGGCGGCGTCCGCGTCATCCGAGCTCGACGGCCGCCACTCCTCCGATCGGGCCGACGGCCTCGACGGCGCCCTCGCTGTCGCGTCCGTGGCCGAACGCTCCCTCGACGGTGCACTGCCGTGCCGCGAACTGCGCGGCCCGGCGCATGGACCGGTGCAGGGCCACGCCACTGGGCCGCTCGTTCCTGCGCCAGCCGGATCGCAGCAATTCAACCACGAACGCCGCGAGGTAGGCGTCGCCGCAGCCCATCGTGTCGACGAACGGTCCCGGCACCGGCGCCGAGTCGGAGTAGTAGTAGGCGTTGCCGTCGAACAGCACCGCTCCCGCCGCTCCCTGCGTCCCCAGGACGAGTTTCGGGCCGTGGGAGGCGATGCGCCGCAGTTCGGCCCAGACCTCGGTGCGCGTGAGGTCGCCGCACGAGACGAGCGCCAGGTCCACCCAGGGGCCGACCGCGTCGAGGTACTCTGCGGTGCGGAACTCCGGCTCCGTCGAGAGGTCGTACGACCGCAGCACCCGCGTCGGCGCCAGCTTCGGCAGCTCGGCGACGGACGCCGAGTACGCGCTCGAGTGCACCAGCGAGAAGCCGGCGGCGTACCGCACGTCCTCCGCATCCAGCCGCAACGGATCGCTGATCGTGACGCCGCCCTGGTTCCAGCCGAGGAACCTCCGCTCCCCCGCCACCGTCTCGATCTCAGTCACCCCGTTCGGTCCGGGGCGCACCGGGGAGCGCGAGGTGTCGACCCCGCAGTCCTCGATGGCGCCCCGGACGAAACGGCCGCGCTCGTCATCGCCGAACACCCCCAGGTACGCCGCCTCGGCGCCGAGCTGCCGGGCGAACACGGCGACGTTCACCGCGTTGCCGCCCGGGTACTCGATGCCGCGGTCGACGAACCGGTCGACGATGTTGTCCCCGAAGCCGAGGACGCGCAGGTCGCTCATAGCATCCCGCTCAGTACTCGACGACGCGGTAGTAGCGGCGCAGGTCGAGCGAGTGGTCGCGCGCCTGCGCGAGGTGCTTGCTGAACCGGTCGACGACGGCGTCCGCGACCATCGGCGAGAGCAGTCCGCGGAACTCGTCGCTCACTCCCGGCAGCGCGTAGTCCTTGGTGTCGATCACCGTCACGTCGTCGCTGTAGGTCGTCGCGAACGAGTGGACGCGGTCCATCAGCGGCCGGGTCTCGTCCTCGCCCACGAAGAGCAGCATGCTGGTGTCCTTCTCGATCAGCTCCAGCGAGCCGTGGAAGAACTCGGCGGCGTGCACGCGCGTGGTGCGCAGCCACTGCATCTCCTCGAGGATGCACATCGAGTAGAGGTAGGTGAACCCCCACAGGTTCCCCGAGCCGACGAGGAAGTGGTAGTCGGTCTCCGCGTGCTTCTGCGCGAACGCCTGGCCGACCGCGTCGGCCTGCTTGGTGACCGCGACCAGCGCCTCCGGGATGTAGTCGAGGTCCTGCACCAGGCGGTCGTAGCCCTCGAACTCGCCGCGGGCGGCGAGGAACGCGGCGCCGAACAGCAGGAACTGCACGTCGAAGGGCCACGCCTTCGGAGCCGAGAGCAGCACCTCGTCGACGGCGGTGGCGATCGGGCTCTCCGGGTAGCCGGTGAAGCCGATGGTCAGGGCGCCCTTCTCGCGGGCGAACTCGACGCAGTCGAGGATGTCCTCGGTCGTGCCCGAGACCGAGGCGAAGATCGCCACCGAGTCCGGTCCGAACTGCGGGTCCGGCGCGAGGACGAACTCCTTGCCGATGACCGTGCGCACCGGGAAGTCGGAGCGCGTCTGGAAGAAGCGCTCGTACGGCAGGGCCGCGGCGTAGGTGCCGCCGGCGCCGATGAAATAGATGTTCTTCCAGTGGCCGGCCTGGATGCGCGCGACCAGCTCCTCGATCTGCGGCCGGAGCGCCACGGTGCTCCTGACCTGCTCCAGGAATTCCTCTTCATTGAAGCCCAGCATCTGTCTCCCTCCACCGACCCACTTATTGGTACCGGTATCAATGTGTCTCAATGGTGGCATGGATGGGAGGTGGAAGCAAGCAGAGCGCTTCCGGTGCCGGATCCTCGGCTGGGCGCAGCTTTTTGGTCAGCCTTGGTCGTCCTCCCCGGCCGTAGCGGCCGGGAACGTCCATCCGATCACCCGAATCGACCTGCGCATCGACCGCTGGGCCGAGTGCGCGCTCGCCGACCGGGACCGCGTCCTGGCCGGCCGTCCCGGTCGCCGGGCGCTCTCCTTCTGCAGCCTCAGTGCTGGTATCGATTTCGACACCAGGTGGGCCGAGCTCGCCTCGCTCGGCTTGGTGCAATTCGACTAACCGCAGGGTGCTGCGGGAGTACACCGGCGACAGCGATCTCCTCGAACGTGTACGTGTAGGAGCTCAGGGCGAAGTCGGTGATCAGGCCTACGGGGTTGCTGATGCCGTCCATCACGTAGAGGCAGTCCTGGTCGGCGCTGGTGGAGAGCATGATCGGCTGCCCGGTCTTGGGGTCGCTGATCAGGTAGGCCTGGTTGGTGTTGACGTTGTAGCCCTCGATCACCGGGAGCCCGTTGCTGTCGGTGCGGCCGTAGCGGAGAGACCCGGACCAGGAGGGCCGCAGCTCGCCGCCCTCCTGGCCGTGATCAGAGCGTCCGGGCGTAGTCGACGGTCGGGTACGGGATGAAGCCGAGAGATTCGTAGAGGGCCCGTGCCGGCGCGTGGAACTCGTCACCACCGGTTCCGATGTGGACCACGGTGACCCCCAACTCTTCGAGGCTGGTCAGCGCTGCCAAGCAGAGCGCTCGGGCGACTCCGCGCCGTCGAGCGTTTGGATGGACGGCAACCATCTCCAACCGTCCAGATGACTCACCCGTGGTATTCCAGCCGACGTAGCCGAGCGGGTCGCCATCTTCTTCTGCCAGCGTGATGAAACGGCCCTCGTCGGGAGCGAGCAGGGACGGGACCTCGCGACGGTAGTCGTCTTCCCAGTGCCCGTGGTCGTGCGTAGTGACCTCGGGCCTCAGGTGAACGAGTGAGCCTGCCAGAAGAGGCCGGAAGGTTTCGATCGTGAGCGCGGTGAGCGCGGGCAGGTCGAGCGGTGTGCAGTCGCGGATGTGCATGGTCGTGCTTCTTTCGTGGGCAGTCTGAAGGCTCCACGCCCGGGGTTGGGGTGGAGGAGAACGACGGCCAAGGCCGTCCCTTCAGTCGCGCGTGCGCCAGCTCGCGAAGCAATCCATGTGACGACGGTATCCCGCGGGGCTCAGCCGGGGAAGTAGTGCATCCTCATGCTCTACCGGCCATCCATCGGCTATCGCGCCACGACACGTACGAGTCGGTGATGATGTACCGCGTCGACCACTGAGTGCTCGAGCGCGAGCAACGCTGGCCGCTCGGCTTCTACGAGGAACTCAATCAGGCCCTGGACGCCTGCGCGATGGCGCTCGGGATGCCGAACTTCATCCAGCAAGCGACGGCGCCGGATGGGTCGATCGTGACGACCGAGGCGCAGCGCGCTCGCTGGCGGGCAGGCCTGGATCCGCGCAACGGCCGCCCGCGCGATGCACGCCGTCGACCTGCGGGGAGAACCCGCGAGGTTCTCCTGCCTGCCTTAATCTCCGCCCGCCTCATCTCTCGTCTCAGTCATCGTGTTCTGAATCGGCCCGCAAGGCGGGGGCGGCATCGCGCCATCGTCGCCTCATTCTGCGGGAGTTCAAAGCCAGCAGGGCCGCCAACCCTACGGCGAGGCAGAGCGCTCCGACGATTGCGATCTCGAGGTGGCCATCGGGGAGTTCTCGCTCCCCGGGCAACCAGCCCACTCCGTGCAGTGTGAGAAGGGCCCCCAGCGCCAGACACGCGATGGGTGTCAGGTATCGGAACCAGATCTCGACTATCTTGCGCACGCAGCTCCCTTGCTTTGGCTTGACGTCGAAGAACGCTTCGACGGCGTTGGATAAGGAATGTTCGAGTGCGCGACAATCGAGAGCTAATCCCCTCGGGAGGACCGTTCTTCACGTGGGACCGAGAAGTCGTTGCCCGCGCGACTCGCGCGCCATTTCTCACGCTGGGATCGGCGGTTGGCGAGAACCGCGAGAAGAACTGCCGCCGTAAGACAGACGGCTGACGCGATCAGGAGGGGAGTGTCTTTTCCTGCCGAGAGATGGCCAGTTCCTGGCCACCCCAGGGCGTACGTCCCGAAAACTGCGCCGAGAGTAAGGCCGAGAGCAGGAAGCACGAAGCGTACGAGCGCCTCCATAACCCTGCTTGCAATACTCACTGATTCCATCCCAGCGTCTTTCGCGAATTCTCGCTCATTGGCGAAGCAGCGGCCTAACATCGGAGAGATTCTCGGACGCCACGGACACCGTACGCCACCTCTTGACCTGCACCCCGACGTCAACACCCTCGCGACCACCCACCCGCGTTCCTTGCCTGCTGGCGCCCAGGGCGCCACCTCCGCGGCGACGGTGAGCTCGTGCGCGTAGATCGTCTGCGGCGCGCGTTGGCAGGATGGCTTGCGCGGTCAGGTTCGGCCCCACCTCACCAGGATGGTGAGCTGCAGTAGCGCCGAGCGATCACGAAGGAGCAGCGTGACGTCGCTGAACGGGTGCCTAGAAGAGTTTCGGGGCTCGATCGCCGAGCCACTCGTGAACACCGTGCTCCGGGATCTTTTCAGCAGAGTTGGCGTAGATGAGGTCGCGGGACAGCTTCGCGTCGAGCTTGCGGGTTGCCGGCTCGAAGTAGATCCGGTATTCGGTCAGGCGAGGAACCCCAGCGGCGTCGAACTGCTTCTCAGCGGCCTGAAGATCCTCGGACTGGAACCGGTGAACCGCGCGAATACGGTCGATGCTGGTGTCGGTGCCCTCCAGATCTTTGGGATAGACGATCGAACCACGCTGTTCGAACAGCACTTCGGGATAGATGGACCCTCGTTCCGACGACACATAAATGTAGAAGGCGGAGACCTCCGGAGCGTCCCCGGCGAACTCGCTCGCGAGCGAGACCCAGCGGGACACGAGGTCCTCGACTACAGCCTGTTCGTTTGAGATATCCATCATTTCTATTGTATTAGGAAACGGTCGAGTGCTGCCCGTTGATGACGGTGCAGGAGAGCCGTCCGCAGTCCTGATGGACGCTCAGCGAGCGCCCAACGCGAACCGCGACGCTCGTAGAGCCTTGACCCGGTGCCGCCGCCGTAGAAGCGCTCAACTCCTGCGCAGGATTCCCGATGGCTGGCGAGACAGAGCAGCCAGACGGGTTCATCGAAGGCGCGGATCCAATCCAGGTACGGCTCGATTGCGTTCAGTGCCTCCGGGGCGCCCCAAGGACATCTCGAACACATCGACCCGCGCGGAGCGCTTCGAGGGCATCGGGACGCCGGTCGGCGCGGCTGGCCGGAGATTGTCAAAGACCTGCCCGACATCATGAGGGCTGACCGGGGGAGAACTATCGGCCCCTCGTCACTCATCGAGTCCAGGTGCCCGTCGCGGGACTGCACCCGCACAGCCCGAACCTGATCACGCCGGTGGCGCGAACGATCTCGAGACACTGAATGAGTCCGTCCACCAGGCGGACGAGCTGACGGCGCGGACCGCCACCATCATCCAGGCCGTCCTCGACCAGGGCGCCCCGAAGCCGGCTGCCCCTGCGCGCCCCGATCTCGGATAGCGGCGCCGGGGCAGCCCGGTGGAGCTACTTCTGCAGCACCGGCTTCCACGCACCCGTCGCGACGCCGTCGTCCTGTGCATCGGCGGCGAACCGGTCGAGCCGGAACGTCGCCAGGACGGGCGATGGTGCTCCGGTCAGGATCTCCTCCGCGGCGAGCTCGCCCAGCGCGAGGCCGAGGGTCGCGCCCGAGTGGGTGAACAGGGCGTAGAGGCCCGGGATCGACGGCACCGGACCGGCCACCGGCTCGCCGTCGCCGGGGATCGGCTTCAGGCCGGCGCCGACGCGTGCAGCGGTGAGGGTCGGGTGCCCGGCGAGGACCTTCGACGCCTCCTCGAGAAGCCCGGCCACCGACTCCTCCGGCACGGTGATCGTGCCGTCGTCCGCCACGGAGGTCGACTGCTCGGCCCAGTCCGCGTCGAGTACGAGACGCCCGTCCGGGGTCGGACGGACGGCGACGCGCGGCGTGTTGAGCACGGTGGTCACCGCGGCGTCCACGGGCTCGGTGAACACCACGAAGGCCGTCGGCGTGGCATCCGGGACGGTCACGCCGAGGGCGGCGAGCTGCGCCGGGACGGCGGGACCCGTTGCCAGCACGACCTGATCGGCGGCGAGCCGGGTGCCGTCCGCCAGGATCACTCCGGCTGCGGCTCCGTCGACGACGTCGACCCGCGCCTGCCCGGCGTGCTCGACGACCGTCGCACCGTCCGCCACGGCCGATGCGATCAGCGCGGCGATGAGGTCGGGCAGGCTCACCCAGCCCTCCCCCGCGTTGAAGATGGCGCCCTCCTCGGCGACGGACGCGGGGTCGACATCCGGCGCGAACCGGGCGACCTCATCCCGCTCGACCCAGATCGAGTCGTAGCCGTTGGCCCGCTCGAAGGCGAAGGTGTCGCGGAAGCTCTCGCCCTCCCCGGCCCACTTGAGCGCTCCGTCGAAGCGGAGGTAGCCCTGGCTGTCGGGGTGCTGCTCGCGCCACGTGCGGTAGCGGTCGAGCGCGATCAGCCGCAGGTAGTGGTACTCGGGGGTGCGGTCGCCGGAGGAGTTCAGCCACGCGATCGAGCGGCCGGACGCGCCGTCGGCGAGCGAGCCCGCGGTGACGAGCGTCACGTCGGCGCCGCCCCTGGCCAGGTGGGCGCAGGTGGACGCTCCGAGGATGCCGCCGCCGATGACGACGACGCGGGGACGGAGGGAAGGGGTGCTCATGATGCTCACTTTCGGTTCCAGGTCTGGATGGTGTCGATCAGTTCGAGGGCCGCGAGACCGTCCCGCGGGTCGACGGGGAGCGGCGCACCGCCGCGCAGGGAGGCCGCGAGCCGGCGGTAGAAGTCGGCGTAGTCGCCCGGTTCGAGCGGCACGCTGTCGTGGTGGGTGTCCGTGCCGAGGCGGGCCGTCGTGCCGGCGACGCCGAGCCGCGGGTCACCGGGGCGCATCCCGGCTCCGAGCTGGTCCTCCTGCGGGTCCGGCCCCCACGAGAGGAATCCGCCGCGGGATCCCAGGGCGCGGAAACGCGGGCCCGAGAGCGGAGCCACCGCGCTCATCCACAGGTGGCTCGTGGTCCCGGAGTCGTGGTCGAGCACGACGAAGACGTCGTCATCGGCTGCTCCCCCGCGACGGTTCCGGACCTCGGCGTGCGCCACCGTCGCCGGACCGAACAGCAGCAGGGCCTGGTCGACGAGGTGTGCTCCGAGATCGAGCAGCACGCCGCCGCCGTCCCCGGCCGTGGTGGTCGCCTTCCAGGAGTCGCCGGCGGAGGGCATCCACCACTCGAACCGCGACTCGAAGCGCCGGACGTCGCCGAGCGCCCCGTCCGAAACCAGGCGGCGCAGCGTGCGGAAGTCGCCGTCCCACCGGCGGTTCTGGAAGACCGTGAACGGCACGCCGGCGGCGTCCGCCCGCTCGATCAGGGCTCGGCCGGACGCGGCGTCGGGGCTGAACGGCTTGTCGACCACCGTCGCGATCCCGGCGTCGATCGCCGCGGTCGCGTGGGCGACGTGGAGCGGCGTCGGCGAGGCCACGACCACGAGATCGAGTCCGGGATGCGCGAGCAGCGCCTCCACGTCGGGGACCGCGATCGCGCCCGGGTGGTCGGCGGCGAGCCGGTCGACCTGCGATGTCACCACGGCGGCGAGTTCGAAGGCGGGGTCCGCCACGAGGAACGGGGCGTGGAACACGCGCCCGGCGACGCCGTAGCCGATCAGTCCGACCCGGATCACGTCAGCGCCGCTCACAGCACCTCCGAGAGGAAGCGCTGGAGACGCGGGCTCTGCGGCCGGTCGAACAGGTCGTCCGGCCGACCGGCCTCTACGACGCGTCCCTCGTCCATGAATACCACCTGGTCGGCGACCTTGCGGGCGAAGTTCATCTCGTGGGTGACGACGACCATGGTCATGCCGCGGCGGCCCAGGTCGGCCATGAGGTTGAGGACGCCCTTCACCAGCTCGGGGTCGAGCGCGCTGGTGACCTCGTCGAACAGCATGACCTCCGGCTCCATGGCGAGCGCGCGGGCGATGGCGACGCGCTGCTGCTGGCCGCCGGACAGGTCGCGGGGCCGGTGGCCCATCCGCTCGCCGAGGCCGACCTCGGTCAGGCGCTCCTCCGCGATGCGCTGGGCCTGCTCCCGGGGCAGCTTCTTGACCGAGCGCAGCGCCAGCGTCACGTTCTGGAGGGCGGTGTGGTCGGGAAAGAGGTTGAAGTGCTGGAAGACCAGCCCGATCCGGCGCCGCAGGGTGTCGGGCTTCGTGCCCAGGATGCTCTCGCCGCCGAGCCGCACGTCGCCGCTCTTCGGCTCGTGCAGCCGGTTGACGCCGCGGAGCATGGTCGACTTGCCCGAGCCCGAGGGGCCGATGACGCAGGTCGTCGTGCCGGGGGCGACGGCGATGGAGACGCCGCGGAGCACCTCGATGTCGCCGTACGCCATGGTCAGGTCGACGAGCTCGAGGGACGAGCCGCGCAGGTCCGCGCGGGTCTGCGCGGGCAGAGGAGAGGTGTAGGTCATGTGTTGCTCCCGAGGGTGATCGGCGCAGGGGTCTGCACCTCGTCCAGCTCATCCAGTCCGCTCTTGGGCGGGGCCGGCCGGCGGCGCCCGGTGCGGAACCGGTTGTCGAAGTGGTTCACGACGTGGGTCAGCGGAACCGTGATGACCAGGTAGAAGAGACCGGCCAGCACGAGCGGGGAGAGGTTGCCCGTCAGCACGGCGGCGTCCTGCCCGACGCGGAACAGCTCCCGCTCCCCGACCAGGAGGCCGAGGAAGTAGACGAGGCTCGAGTCCTTGACGATGGCGATGAACTGGTTGACGAGGGCGGGCAGCACCCGGCGGATGCCCTGGGGCACCACCACCAGCCGCATCGCCTTCCCGTAGCTCAGGCCGAGCGCCCGGCAGGCCTCCAGCTGGCCGCGCTCGACGCTCTGGATGCCGGCGCGGAAGATCTCGCCGATGTAGGCGGCGGCGATCAGCGACAGCGCCAGGATGCCCAGCGGGTAGGGCGACGGCCCGAAGATCGACTGCGAGAACCGCGCGAATCCCTGCCCGATCAGCAGGATGGTGAGGATCGCGGGCAGCCCGCGGAACACGTCGGTGTAGATGCGCGCCGGGATGCGCAGCCAGCGCGACGTGGAGATCCCCATGACCGCGAGGACCATGCCGAGCACGACGCCCAGGACGGTCGCCGCGGCGGAGATGATCAGCGTGTTCACCAGTCCGACGGTCAGCAGCTGCGGGAAGACCTGCAGCATCGACGGGATGTCGAAGAAGGTGTGCGAGATGGTGTTGAGCCAGTCCATGGGGATTCTCCCTGTCGGCCTACTTGCTGGGGGTGGGGGTCGAGGTCTGCTCGGCCTTCGGCAGGTACTGCTCGGGCATCGGCGAGCCCGGGAACCACTTCTGGTAGAGCGTCTTCCAGGTGCCGTCCTCCATCGCCGCGTGCAGGGCGGTGTCGAGCGCCTTCTTCAGCGCCGGGTTGCCCTTGGCGATGGCGAAGCCGGCGGGGGCGTCGAACGACGGGATGTCCTCCGCGTCCTTCAGGTCCGGGTACTGCGCGATGTAGCTCTTCAGCGCCTCGTAGTCGAGGAAGTGCGCGTCGATCGAGCCGCTGTTGAGCGCCGACACGGCCGCGTTGTTGTCCGGGAAGCGCACCAGGCTCGCCTTCGGGAAGTGCTTGACCGCGTAGGTCTCCTGCAGCGTGCCCTGCACGACGCCGAGGCGCTTGCCCGCGAGGTCGGCGGAGGAGTCGATGCCCGAGCTCTTCGTGGTGAGCACGCTGAGGTAGCCGGCGAGGTATCCGTCGGAGAAGTCGACCGTCTTCTTGCGCTCGTCGGTGATGCCGATGGCGGCGACGCCGACGTCGAACTGGTGGTTGGCGACGGCGGAGAGGAGGCCGGAGAAGTCCTGGCCCGTGAAGACCGCCTTGCCGAGGTGGGCGCGCTTGGCGACGTCGGTGAACAGCTCCACGTCGAAGCCGGTGAAGTTGCCGTTCGCGTCGGTGAACGTGTACGGCTTGGCGTCGCCGAGGCTGGCGACGCGGACGGTGCCGGCCTCGATCAGCCCGTACGGGTTGTCCTTCGTGGCAGAGCCGGAGGCCCCGCCCGAACTGCAGGCGGCGAGGACGAGGGCGGCGGAGGCGGCGGCCGCCAGGAGTCCGGCGGGCCGGAGGAGAGTGCGTCGTTTCACTGCGGGGTCCAATCGTGCGTTGGGCGGTTCGGCGGGGACGCGAAAGGAGCGATCCTCATCGATCTGTGTGAGTTGCAGAGACCGGTCTCAGTCACTTACGCTGAGACCGGTCTCAGTTGGTTTTCTGGGACTGTACCCGACACGTCGCGGGTTCGTCAATACGATGATGTTTGCGATACGCGGCGAGATGGAAACGGAAGGCGGCGTCGATGAGCCCCCAGCACCCGGCGAGACGTGCGGCGACCGTGGCGGACATCGCCCGGGTCGCGAAGGTGTCGAAGGCCACCGCGGCCAGAGCGCTCGGCGAGTACGGGCAGGTCAGCCAGGCGGTCCGGGATCGTGTGCTGGCAGCCGCCGAGGAGCTCGACTACCGGCCGAACGCGCTCGCGAAGTCGATGAACACCGGCCGCTCGAACACCATCGGGGTCGTCGTGGGCGACATCGAGAACCCGTTCTTCGCCCTGGCGATGCGCGGCATCTCCGACGTGGCCAGCGAGGCCGGCTACTCCGTCATCCTCATCAACTCCGACGAGACCGTGGAGGCCGAGGAGGCCGCCCTGGACGTCCTCCTCGACAACCAGGTCGACGCGGTCATCGTCGCCCCCGCCTCCTCCGCTCACGTCGAGCACCTGGGCAACGCCTCCCGCGCCGGGCGTCCGCTGGTGCTGCTGGACCGCCGGGCGAACGGGGAGGGCTACGACTCCGTGACCGTCGACAACCGTTCGGCGGCGCGGGCCGCGACCGAGGAGCTGCTCCGCCACGGCCATCGCCGGATCGCGTTCGTCTCGACCCACGAGTACCCGCAGCCGACCTACGACCGCGGCCACCAGATCACCATGTCCTCCGTGGCCGACCGCGTCACCGGCTTCCTGGAGACGCTCGACGCGGCCGGGATCGACACCCCCGAGCGCTACATCCGTCTGGATGCCCGGCGGCGCGGCGTGGAGGCGGTGACCCGCGAGCTCCTCCGGGAGGATCCTCGCGTCACCGCCATCATCGCCTCGGACAGCCTGATCGCCATGTCCGTCTTCAGCACCCTCCGCAGCGACGGGTTCCGCATCCCGGACGACGTCTCGCTGATCGCGTTCGACAACCCGGCGTGGACGGCCATCACCACCCCGCCGCTGACGGTGGTGGAGCAGCCGATCTACGAGCTCGGCGCCGCAGCGGCCCGGCGCGCCCTGCAGCGCGTGCGCGACGAACGCGTCGCCGACGCCGCCCTGGTCTTCGAGACCCGGCTGCTCAGCCGGGAGTCGGTGGGGGCGGCGCCGGCCTCGCGTCTCCGATAGCCACCCGATTGAGGGCTTTTGCGAAATTACGAGTCCAAGCAGAGTGGATAAGGGGCAGTTCGACGAGTGATCAGGTCGCGTCAATACACGTATCCGCCGAGCGACTGAAGATTCGCGCCGGATGAGGCCGGATGCGTCGCGCTCGCGTGAAGATTCGAGAACCAATCAGCTGCCCCTGTTATCGAGTGAAATCAATTTGGGGGAACGCAGTTGCCGTATTTTTGGGCGTTCGTGATCGTAATCGTCGTACTGGCGCTCATGGTGAACTACTGGTACATCGTCCTCCCAGTTGTGCTCATTGTCGTGGTTGCGCTGGTCTTACCCGGCTTGATCCGGCACGTGCGCAAGAATCGGTACTTCGCCAGCGAGGAGTTCCTCGCGAAGAAGGCGGCCTTGGCGTCCGTCGTAGCTGAGCACAACGAGATTGCCGCCTATACGTCAGAGATTCGCGGAGGCGCGAAATTCCAACTAGGCAGCTCGCAGACGGGATCTCATTCCCACCTGGCGTCGTTTGAAAACACAAGTGCTCACAAATACCGCCGCGATCGCAACGTAGCGGAGTACGGAGCGTCTAACGTTCACAACTGCTCTCTTCAGGTTGTCCGCAACGCTAGCGCCGAGCCGCTCAAGTACCTGATGAAGTACTTTGACATCAAAGCGAACGAAACCGACCTGGCCGATGTGGAGAATCTCGGTGATGCGATCGCCCGACTTGAAAACGCCGTGCGAAATCTCCAGCAGCGCGAGGCGAGTATTACTGCATCGATCGAACCCCCCGCGTTCATCCTCCGGTATTACGCGGACGAGTTCATGAGCCACATCGGTGTGGAGCTTTCCCCGATCGTCGTTCCGTATCCGGTCTACAGGTTCGAGTATGTGAGCGCCGGTGGCAACAGTTCGCAACGGACGACGGTGACTCTCGACACTGAGACCATAGATGCGCTGGTCGACACCCTTTCGCGCAAGATTCGTTTCAGCAAGTCCGCTGCTGGCCAGCGCGCGTTGATGACCGCGAAACTTCGTGCGTTCATCAAGAAACGCGACGACCACACCTGTCGTTACTGCTCGATATCGCTCGCCGCCGAGCCGCACTTGTTGCTCGAAGTTGACCATGTGATCCCAGTGTCCAAAGGCGGGCTGACGACTCAGGACAACCTGCAAACTCTTTGCTGGCGATGCAACCGGACTAAGTCGAACAAAATCATCACCATTTGATCAGGAAGCGACCTGGCAGCAGGCGCGCCTGACCGGCTCTGAGGCAATGGCGCAGGCTCGCCCCGCGTCGTATTGATTGAAAAGCAAGTGCCATTCGGTTTATGGTCGACCCATGGCACAACGGGGTTCGTACGCGAAGGGCGTCGTCAAGCGCGAGGAGATCCTCTCGACGGCGCTCGACGTGATCGCCCGGGAGGGCTATGGCGGCGCGTCCGTGAAAGCGCTCGCCGACGCGGCCGGGCTGAGCCAGGCGGGGCTGCTGCACTACTTCGACAGCAAGGACGAGCTCTTCACCGAGATCCTGCGCAAGCGCGACGACCTCGATCTGGAGACGTACCGCTCCGAGAGCGGCGATCCGTTCCGCGTCTTCCTGCGGGTGATGCGGCACAACGCCGAGGTCCCCGGGCTCGTCGAGCTGTACACGCGCCTCGCCGCCGAGGCGAGCGACCACGCCCATCCCGCCCACCGGTTCTTCGTCGCCCGTCGCGCGGCGATGCGTGCCCTGTTCGACGGGATGGTCGAGGACGGCAAACGCGCGGGGCGCCACCCCGCCGACCTCGACACGGCCGCGTTCGGCACCATCCTGAACGCCGCCGCGGACGGCCTGCAGACGATGTGGCTGCAGGATCCCACCATCGACATGGCGGCGGAGCTCGAGCGACTGCTCGTGGCCCTCGGCGTCCTCACCCCCGAACGGAGCACCCTCCCATGAGCGATCCCGCCATCGACGTCGACGCGACCGACCCCGCAGCGACAGGTCCGGTCGTCCGGATCGACGCCGGCGATGTCCGGGGCGTGTGGCGCGAGTCGTCCGCCGCGTTCCTCGGCATCCCGTTCGCCGAGCCGCCCGTCGGCCCGCTGCGGTTCGAGGCGCCTGTCCCGGTCGCCCCGTGGGAGGGGGTGCGGGATGCGACGCGACTCGGCGCGACGCCGCAGCGCAAGCAGCTCGCCGAGATCACCCTCATCCCCGAGCCCTCCATCCCCGGCGACTCGACGCTCAACGTCAACGTGTACACGCCCGCACCCGGGGAGCCCGGGGCGTCGCTGCCCGTGCTCGTCTACATCCACGGCGGCGGCTACACGGCCGGCTCGCCCGCGAGCCCCTGGTACGACGGACGGGCGTTCAACCGCGACGGCGTCGTCGCCGTCTCCCTCTCCTACCGGCTCGGCTTCGACGGCTTCGGGTACATCGAGGGCGCCCCCAGCAATCGCGGTGTGCGCGACTGGCTGCTCGCCCTCGACTGGGTGCAGCGCAACATCGCGGCGTTCGGCGGCGACCCCGAGCAGGTCACGATCGCCGGGCAGTCCGCCGGCGGCGGCGCGGTGCTGACCCTGCTCGGGATGCCCGCCGCGCAGCATCTCTTCCGCGCCGCGTGGAGCCTCTCCGGCGCGGTCGGCGACGTCACGGAGACGCGGGCGAAGGGGATCGCGCAGAACCTCGCGCGCCTCGCCGGTGTCGAGGCGAACCGGGACGGCTTCGCCACGGTGCCCGAGACGCGCATCCTCGAGCTCCAGGACAAGGCGACCAACCCCGACGACCTGGATCCCATGGCCGGCGTCACCGCGATGCTCACGGAGGGCCTCCCCTGGGGGCCGATGATCGACGGCGACCTGCTCGTGCAGTCGACCCTCGACTCCCTCCGCAGCGGCGTCGGCAGCGACAAGCCGCTGGTGCTCGGGGCGAACGACGACGAGTTCACGATGGCGACCGACTCCGCGAAGAACAAGCTCCGCTTCATCCCGGCCGGGATCGCGCTCGGCAAGCTGCTCGGCGACAAGGCGCGCCGCAAGGCCTATCTCGCCGCCAATGCGCCGCAGCGCCGCAAGGGCACCGCGGCCGTGCTCGGCCGGTTCGTGACCGACAGCGTGTTCCGGGCGCCGGTCGTCCGCATCGCCGACGCCCGCGCGGCGCACCCGACCTGGGTCTACCGCTTCTCATGGGTATCGCCGAAGCTCGGCTGGGCGGCCCACTGCCTCGACGTCCCGTTCTGGTTCGACTGCCTCGACGCGGAGAAGGTCGACTTCATCGCCGGCGACAACCCGCCGCAGTCGCTCGCGACCACCCTGCACGCGGCGGCGGTCGCGTTCGTCCGGGAGGGTGCACCGGGATGGCGGCCCTGGTCGGAGGCCGAGGGCGCGACGCGCGTGTTCGGCGGCGACCCGGCCTCCCCCGAGCTGTTGTCCGACGGCTACGCCTCGGTGCGCGCGCTGGCCTGAGGGCGACGCGGCGCGGGCATTCAGTCCCGCGTCGCGCCCGGCCAGAGGTAGGGGAGGTCGTCCGGCACGTCCGGGAAGAACGGCCGGTAGAACTCCGGGTCCTTCCGCACGAGGTTCGACTGGTGGCTGCGGTGGAAGTCGGCGTCGCCGATCCACGGCGGCAGTTCGAGATCGTCCTGGGCGAGGTCGGCGACCTCCGGGGCGAACGCGAGCACCTGCGGGCGCACCGTGTCCGCATGCCCCTGCTCGATCCAGGCGTCCGCCGACTCGAGCGCGTATTTCGTCAGCGCCGGGAGGTATCCCCGCCACATCAGTGCGACCGGGTGGTGGCGCCATCCATACCCTGGCACGGTGATCGCCCGCAGCACCTGCAACGCCTCCACGCGCTGCTTGCCCATCCGGGCACGGTCGAGGACGCGCACGCTCTCGGCGAAGGACGGATACGGGAGGAAGGTCTGCACGCGGCACACGGTACGCGCGCCGGGCCGCCGCTCTCAGCCCGCGGCGTGCCGTTCGGCGGATTCCAGGATGGACTCGACGCCGAACAGGAAGATCTCCCTGTCCCGCAGCGCGACGAGCTCGGTCGCGTTGGCGGCGACATGGGGATGCTCGGTCGGGTCGACGCGCAGCGGACCCTCCAGCCAGAGGTCGCCTTCGCCATCGCCGGCCGAGCCTGCGCCAGCCGAGCCGCCAGCGCCAGTGCCGGCGCGCGCGTGCGCGATCCCCGCGGCCCCGGAGAGCACGAACGACGAGAGCAGCGCGTAGTGCCGCACCATCATCCCGCTGTCGAGCCCCGCCTCCGCGAAGGCCGCGAGGATGAGCTCGATCGTCCGCGTCTCCGCCGGCCCGTTGGTCGTCAGGACGGTCGCCTCGACGGCGATCGCGGGATACTGCGTGAAGACGTCGAGGGTGGCGACGGCTAGCGAGCGCAGCCGCGAGCGCCAGTCGCCGGCGACCTCGACGCGGGCGAGCACCTGCGCGAGCACCTCGTCGAGCAGCGCCTGCATGAGCGCGTGCTTGTTCGGGAAGTGGCGGTACGCCGCGGTGGGATCGACGCCGAGGGCCGCACCGATGCTCCGCACCGAGATCGCAGAGGCATCGGCACCCTGCGCGAGCGCCATCCCGGCCTCCACGATGCGCTCCCGGGTCAGGCGCGCATGCGGCGCCCCGGACGTCTCGCGAGACCGCACCATCGTCCTTCTCCGCCCTCGGCGACCCGGGATGGCCGCCACCCCTCCACGATAGGGCCCGCGGCCACCCTGTCAACACTGTTGACATCGGTGTTGCGCGGCCCGTAGCATCCCACTCATTCCGCGTTCGACGAAGACAGGGAGCGATCGAGTGGCAGCAGCAGACGTCATCTTCACCGGGGGCCCGGTCTTTACCGGTGCCGGCGCTCCGGTCACCGGGCACGCCGTCGTCGTGAGCGGAGGTCGCATCCTCGCCGTCGTCCCCGAAGCCGAGGCGGAGGCGCACCGCGGGGACGGCACCCGCGTCGTCGATCTCGGCGGGGCGCTGCTGTCGCCGGGATTCCAGGACGCGCACATCCATCCCGTCGGCGGCGGCGTGGAGCTGCTGCAGTGCAATCTCGCCGAGGCGGTCGACGCGGAGGACGCCCTGCGGCGCATCGCCGACTACGCGGCGGCGAACCCCGACGGCTGGATCCTCGGCGGCGGGTGGGCGATGGACCACTACGCCGGAGGCGCCCCGACCCGGCACTCCCTCGACGCCGTCGTCGGCGACCGGCCCGTGCTGCTGAGCAACCGCGACCACCACGGCGTGTGGGCGAGCACGGCGGCGATCCGGCTCGCCGGCCTCGACGCCGCCACCCCCGACCCGGCCGATGGGCGCATCGAGCGGGAGCCGGACGGCTTCCCGGCCGGCACCTTCCACGAGGGAGCCGGCGACGCCTTCGATCCGGTGCTGCCGCCGGTCGACGAGGAGCTCGTGTACGCCGGCCTGCTCCGCGCCCAGTCCGAGTTGCTCGCGCTCGGCATCACCGGCTGGCAGGACGCCCTCATCGGCAGCGCCGCCGGCATCCCCGAGAACCTCGCCGTCTACCGTCGCGCGCTCGAGGAGGGCGCGCTCGTCGCGCACGTCGTCGGCGCACAGTGGTGGGCGCGCAGCGGAGGGGCGGAGCAGGTGGCCGAGATGGTCGCGCGCCGCGACGAGCTCGCGGCCGTCGACCCCGAGCGGTTCCAGCTCGGAACGGTGAAGATCATGGTCGACGGCGTGGCCGAGAACCACACCGCGGCCATGAAGGCCCCGTACCGGGACGGCCACGGTCACGACACCGACAACGCGGGTCTTTCCTTCATCGACCCCGAGCTCCTGCGCGACTATGTGACCGCCCTCGACCGCGAGGGCTTCCAGGTGCACTTCCACGCCCTCGGCGACCGGGCGGTCCAGGAGGCGCTCGATGCGGTGGAGGCGGCGCGCGCGGCCAACGGTGCGACCGACGGCCGCCACCACCTCGCGCACCTGCAGGTCGTCGCCGAGGACGACGTTCCCCGGTTCGCCGAGCTGGATGCGATCGCGAACCTCCAGGCCCTGTGGGCGTGCCACGAGCCGCAGCTCGACGAGCTCACGCTGCCCTTCCTCCAGGAGGAAGCGGAGGCCCGGCAGTATCCGTTCGGCGACCTCCGCCGCCACGGTGCGCGCCTCGCCGCCGGGAGCGACTGGCCGGTGTCGAGCGCGAACCCGATCGAGGCGATCCACATCGCGGTGAACCGCGTGTCACCGGGCAGCGACGACGAGCCCCTGGGCGGCCCGCACCAGCGCCTCGACCTCGAGACCGCCTTCGCCGCGTACACCTCGGGCTCCGCCTACGCGAACCACCGCGACCACGACACCGGGAGCATCGCGCCCGGCTACCTCGCCAACCTCGTCGTCATCGAGCCGAACCCGTTCGACGCCCCGGCGGACGCCATCCACCTCTCCGCGGTGACCTCCACCTGGGTCGAGGGGAGGGCCGTCCACGCTCAGGTCGACTGACCGTTTCGGGAGCCTCCGCGTCGCGAGCGGATAGCCTGGGGCTTCCCCCAGGCGAAGGAGAACCCGTGCACGACGTGGTGCCTGTCGACGACGCCGCCGTCCTCTGGTCCGCGCCGGAGGGGCGACGAGCCGGGCGTCCGCTCATCGTGCTCCTGCACGGCTTCGGCCACGACGAGACCGACTGGGCCCAGCACTTCGGCGCGCTCCCGTCGGGGACCGTCGGCGCGTCCCTGCGCGGTCCGGCCGCCGCAGGTCGGGGCTGGGCATGGGTGAACTTCAGCGGCCAGAAGCTGCGCATGACCCAGGGCAACAGCGCGATGTCCGCCGTGGCGCGCGGCGTCGCGGACTGGATCGACCGGCAGCAGGCGAGCGAGGTCTCGCTGGTCGGGTGGTCGCAAGGCGGCGCGATGGCCCTGCATCTCTTACGGAAGCGTCCGGCCGCGTACGTGTCGTGCGCGGTCGTCGCCGGGTACGTGTGGGATCGGAGACCTCATCCCGGTGTCAGGCGAGCGCGCCCCGAGGTCTGGTACGGGCTCGGTGACGGGGACGACGTCATCACCCCTCGCCTGGCCGCGTCATCGCGACGATGGCTGGCCGAGCACACCACTGCCGTGACGGCCGACCTCGAGGGCGAGGGCCACGGATTGTCGGCCGCGTTCGCTCAGCGGGCGCTCCTCTACACGGGCGAGCGCCTCCGCACATCGCCCGCGTAGGCGGAACCCCTCAGACGCTCTCGCTGCGCCACTCGCTGTCGATCGCCTCGCCGCGGTCGAAGGCGGCCTCCTCCCGCTCGCGCAGCTCGACGCGGCGGATCTTGCCGGAGATCGTCTTGGGCAGCTCGAAGAACTCGATGCGGCGCACGCGCTCGAAGGCGGAGAGCTCCGTGCGGGCGTGCGCGAAGATCGCGGCGGCCGTCTCGGCGTCGGGCGCCCATCCTTCGGCGAGCGCGACGTACGCTTTCACGACGCTGTGCCGGGTCGCATCCGGAGCCGGCACCACCGCCGACTCGGCCACCGCCGGGTGCCGCAGCAGCACGCTCTCGACCTCGAACGGCGAGATCTTGTAGTCCGACGACTTGAAGATGTCGTCCGTGCGGCCGACGAAGGTGATCGTGCCGTCCTCGGCCTGCTCGGCCACGTCTCCGGTGTGGAAGTAGCCGTCGGCGCGCGCCGCCGCCGTCTTCTCGTCGTCGCCGAGGTAGCCCGACATCAGGTTGACGGGCTCGACGGACAGGTCGAGGCAGATCTCCCCCACGTTCGCCCGCTCGCCCGTGAGCGGGTCCACGATCGCGATCGCGACTCCCGGCAGCGCCCGTCCCATCGAGCCGGGGACCACCGCGGCGCCGGGCGGGTTCGCGATCAGCGCGGTCGTCTCGGTCTGGCCGTACCCGTCCCGGATGGTCAGCCCCCACGCCTGCTCCACCGCGGCGATCACGCCGGGGTTGAGCGGCTCGCCGGCCGACAGGATCTCCCGGAGCGCGCGCGGCTTCGGGCCGAGCGCGCTCTGGATGAGCATCCGCCACACCGTCGGCGGCGCGCAGAACGTCGAGACCTCCGCCTCGTCCAGGTGCGCGAGCAGCGCAGCGGGATCGAAGCGGCGGTAGTTGTACACGTACACGGTCGCCTCGGCGATCCACGGCGCGAAGAAGCAGCTCCAGGCGTGCTTGCCCCAGCCGGGCGAACTGATCGCCAGGTGGATGTCGCCGGGCTCGACGCCGAGCCAGTACATGGTGGAAAGGTGCCCGACCGGGTAAGAGGAGTGCGTGTGCACCACCATCTTCGGCTTGGAGGTCGTGCCCGAGGTGAAGTAGACGAGGCACGGGTCGTCGGTGCGCACCGTCACCTGGGGCCGTGCTCCGCGCTCGTCGTACGACTCGGCGTAGTCCCGCCAGCCCGCTCCCCCGTCGACGGCGATGCGGCCGAAGTCGCCCTCGATCCCGGCGAACTTGTCCAGCTCCGCCGCGTCGGCGATGACGTGGCGCACCTGCCCGCGCTCGAGCCGGTCGGCGAGGTCGGTGCTCGACAGGAGCGTCGTGGTCGGCAGGATCACGGCGCCCAGCTTCATGATCGCCAGCATCGACTCCCAGAGCTCGACGCGGTTGCCGAGCATCAGCATCACGTGGTCGCCCTGCCGCACGCCGGTGGAGGCCAGCCAGGCGGCGACCTGATCGGAGCGCTGCCGCATCCCGTCGTACGTGACCCTGGTCTCGCGGCCGTCCTCCTCCACGATCCAGAGGGCGAGCCGCTCGTTGCCGAGGGCGATCGCGTCGAACCAGTCGACCGCCCAGTTGAAGTGGTCGCCGACGTCCGGCCATGCGAAGGCGGCGGTCGCGGCGCGTTCGTCGGCGCGGTGCTCGAGCAGGGTGTCGCGAGCCGCCCGGAAGCTCTCCATGGAGGTCATCACCACAGTGTGCCGCATGTCGCGGGGCGGGAGGCTACAGGAGCGTCGTGGCGGTGCTGGGAACCGTGGCGACGAACGCGGCGGCGTGCGCGAACTGCGTCTCATCGAAGGCGGATGCCATGCTCTCGATCTCCGCGGCTCCGATCCCGTTGCGAGCCGCCGCCTCGCGCCAGGTGGACACGGCGCGGAGCACCGGCACGAGGGCTTCGGCGGCGTCCATCGCATTCAGGTGGTAGACGTCGCTGGTCTCGATCAGGAGCCGGATGTCGCGGTCCACCGGGTCGTCGCGATCGCTGATCCGCCGGGAGCGGATCCGCCCGCCCGCCCGGGTCGGGTTGACGTCGAAAAGGGGGCTGAGCCGCCATCCGGAGTCCCGGCGCAGGAAGCCGTGGTTCTTCCAATGGTCATCCGCATTGCCGACGAGCACGGTGAGCGCCACGCGCTGGAACAGTTCCCGCAGATCGTGCTTGGCGTGCTCAGGTACGAGGAGGTCGATGGTGTCTGCGAAATCCGCATAGGTCGCCTGCTGGTTCTGCGGGCCCAGCTGCATGGCGGTCATCGCCGAGATGAATCCCGCTCTGCGCTGATTCGGTGCACCGGGCTCCCCGTCGCGATCGAAGCGCTCGATCAGCAGCGACGACCCCCGCTCGGCCAGTGGGATCAGCCGTCGTCGCGGCACGCGGAGCCCGGCCTTCGCAGCGATGTCGAGGGCGGTGGCCTCCCAGGCCTCCAGGTCGGAGCGACGGTCGCGGTTGGAGGGCAGCTTCAGCATCCACAGCGAGCCGTCGACCTCCTGGATCGACGCCTTGGGTCGCGCGCCTCCCAGGCTCGAGCCGGCGAACCCGAGGATCTCGATGTCATCCTCGGTCGCCTCGTACTCCTCGAACCGTCCGGCAGCCTCGGCGATGCGGCGGACGTCGTGCGTGTTCGCAGCGGTGTGCGCCGCCGAGGTGAGCCAGCGCTCGCCGACCGGGCGCGCGCCCGTCGCCGTGAAGCGCAGGGCGCCCATCCGGGTGAGGTCGTTCTGCTGCACCAGGTGATCGAACTCCCCGAGCCCGCGGGGAGCGTCGGCGTCGCGCTGCAACGCGTACTCGGCCTCGATGAGCGCGGCGCCCCAGTCGTCGGGCCGCACGTCCGCGAACGCACCGAAGAGCGTCGTGTCGGCGCCGGAGAACTGTCGTCCGGCCACGAGGGGCAGGTCGGGCGAAAGCGCGTAGCGATCAGGGTGTGCCAGATAGCCGGGCGCGTACTCGAACGAGCTGCCGGCGAGGGTGCGACCCCCCATGAAGGAGGCGCGCAGCGAACCGACGAGGATCGGCGCCCCGTGGCGATCGTCCAGGTAGACATCGACGGCGTCGATCAATCTCATCCGTTCGGAGTCCACCGTCTACCTCCTCCGCGCTGCGTGCCGCACGCCGACCTCTTCGTCCATGAGGGCGCGGCCGGCGTTCGATCGCCAGGGGTCGGTGCTCTCCACCACCGTATTGGCGATGCCCAGCGCCGTGAGCACGGCGAGCACGGAGTCGATCCGCGGGGCGCCGGTGCCCTGCTCGAGGGCACGCAGCGTGTCCCGCGTGACGTGGGCACGCTCGGCGAGTTGGACGGCGCTGAGGCCCTGCAGCTTCCTCCAGCGTTCGATGTTGGCGCCGAGCTCGCCGAGTAGCCGGTCGCGTGCCGGCGACTGTCGGGTGACCATTCCCGCGCTCCTCACTGACGTGTTTTCCTGTCAACTATACGCCTGATTGCAACGTATAGAGCGCAGAAGCGGAGATCGTGGAGATTATCTGGTGGCGTTGTGAGACCGCGGCGTCGCCCCGAACCGCTGGGTCCCGGTCACCCGGAGCAGGTCCAGCTTCGCGGCGTCCTCGCTCCCGGGAACCGCCGTGTAGACGACGATGCGCAGATCGCCGTCGGGGACGGTCAGCACGTCGCAGTCGACCGTGATCGGGCCGGCCGCCGTGCGCGTGAGCGTCTTCCTGCTCGACTTGTGCACCGCGACTCCTGCCTCGTTCCAGAGCGCGGTGAACTCCGGCGATTCCGCCCGCAGCCGCGCGATGAGCCGCGCGAGTTCGGCGTCCGCCGGGTAGCGGCCGAGGGCCCCGCGGATGTCGGCCACCAGGTCGCGGGAGAACTCCGCGTCGTGCTCGTCGTCGTAGTCGACGCCGTCGTGCCCGATCATGAAGTGCCGCCAGACGAGATTGCGCTCGATGCCCCCGGCGGCGGCCGGGTCGCCGGTCAGCGCCGCCCAGAGCGCGTTCCATTGCAGGAAGTCCCACGCCGCGGTGAAGACGCCGATCGGCGCATCCCCGATCCGGTCGAGCAGCCGCTGCACGCCCGGCGTGATGTGCCGTGGGATCACGTCCCGCGGCGGCGGCATCGCGCCCGCCACGCGGTACAGGTGGTCCCGTTCCAGCTCCGTCAGGCGCAGGGCCCGCGCCAGCGCGCCGAGCAGCTGCGGCGACGGGTTCGCGGCCCGGCCCTGCTCGAGCCGGACGATGTAGTCGACGCTCACTCCGGCGAGCGCCGCCAGTTCCTCTCGCCGCAGCCCGGGCGTGCGGCGGCCCGGACCGGCGGGGAGGCCGGCCTCGACCGGATCGACGCGGTCGCGCCACGACCGCAGCACCTGCGCGAATTCGCTCACGCCGTCCAGGCTACGTCCGGTCGCGACGTGCTGGGTGGTACTCGCGGTCCCACCGTCGAGCGGAGCCTGGGGGATGCGCGCGGTGCGGCGGAGGATCGTCGGTATGACCACCACATTGATCACCGGAGCCAACCGCAGCCTCGGCCTCGAGACCGCCCGCCGCCTCCTCGAGGCCGGCCACACCGTCTACGCCGGGATGCGCGACCTCGCCTCCGCCGCCGAGGTGCGCGACCTCGGCGCCATCCCCGTGCAGCTCGACGTCACCGACCAGGCGAGCGTCGACGCGGCGATCGCCTCCCTCCCCCGCCTCGACGTGCTCGTGAACAACGCGGGCATCCTCGGCCGCTCGTTCGGCGTCGACGACCTCGACCCCGCCGCGATCCGGGAGGTGCTGGAGACCAACGTCGTCGGCATCGTCCGTGTGACCCAGGCCGCCCTCCCCTTGCTCCGCGCATCGGAGCAGCCCGTCATCGTCAACGTCGCCTCCGGTGTCGGCTGGCCGCGCTGGCTCACCACCGAAGGCCACGACGAGTTCCCGGTCAGCTCCGTCCCCTACGCCGCCTCCAAAGCCGCCGTCATCGCCCTCACCGTGCAGTACGCCAAGAGCCTCCCCGGCTTCCGCGTGAACGCCAGCGACCCCGGCTACACCGCCACCGACTTCAACCGCCACAACGGTCACCAGACCGTCACCGAGGGCACGGACGCGACCGTGACGCTCGCGACGACCGGGGCGGACGGGCCGACCGGGGAGTTCCACAACCGGGAGGGGCGGATCGCGTACTGAGGGTGCGCGCGGCTGTACTGCCGTCGATCCGCCGCGGCTGGCGGAGCGCCCGCGGGACGGGCAGAATCGCAGCATGGGGGATGAATCGCGGAGCGTCCGGCTCTTCCGCGGGCTCCCGGCCGACCCGGGCACCCGTCGGCGCCTGCTCGCCCGGCTCGGCTGGGGCGTGCCGATCGGCGTCGTCGCCGGCGCGATCATCGCCGCGCTGAGTGCACTGGCTCTCGCTGCGAACCCGAGCGGGTGGTCCTGGCAGACTCCCCTCAGCATCGTCGGGTTCGTCGGGGGCTGGGCGCTTGCCGGAGGTGGCATCGCACTGGTGGCCTCCGCCGGCGCGATCGTCGCGCTGCTCCTCTACACCGCGTCCGGAGGGTCCGAGCATCGAGCGAGCGCCGCCGCTCTCGGGGCGGGCGGTGTTCTGCTTCTGGCGGGGTGGGGAGTCGACCAGATGTTCTCGGCGTGCCCGTTCGCCATCTACATCGCCATCCCCGCATCCCTGGTCGGCGCGATCGTCGCCGCCCTGGTCGTCTCGCGCGCGACGAGGCGGGTGTAGATCGGTATCCGAGAGCGGACGGGGTCTGCCGGTCTCGGCACGGCGCTTGGTACGCTGGCGCAGACGGGGGAGGGTCGATGGGTTTGTTTCGGCGTCGAAAAGACGAGCCGCAGCCGTCGGATCGCATCGAGTGGGTCACCTCGACCGCACGGCGAATGCTCGCCGAGCGCGGTGTCGAGACCACCATCGCGCACGGCGCCCAGCCGGACGATGTCACTCTCGTCGGCGCCGACGGCCACCGGTATCCGCTCTTCAACGCCTTCGCGAAGACGCACGGGGCGACGGCGGAGCGGGCGTCGCAGATCGTGGCCGAGCACATCGACAACCTCGTGGATGCGAACACGACCGTCTCCGTCGACCGGCTGTCGGCCGACGAGCTCCGGCAGCAGGCCCGCACGCGCATCCTCCCCGGCGGAGAGGGTCGCCCGGACGAGCCGACGTTCCGCTACGCCCGGCCGTTCTCGGAGGGGCTCATCCTCGCTTTGTGCGTGGACTTCCCGACGAGCGTGCAGTTCATCACCGACTCCGACCTCGACGGACTCGCCCTGAGCCTCGACGAGTTGTACGCGTACGGGCAGCTCAACACGGACCGCGAACCGATCGACGAGCGCGTCGAACCGGCACCGGGCGTCCAGGTGATCGTCGGGGACTCGCTCTTCACCGCCTCCAAAGCGGCCAACCTCCCCGCCGCGCTCGGGGCCGCGCCGTTCGGGACGCTCTTCACGCTCCCGCACCGCCACATGCTCATCGCACTGCCCATCACCGGGCCCGAGACCCTGAGTGCGGTGGAGTCCCTGGTCGCGCTGACGATGCAGGTGCTCGGCAACGGGCCGGCACCGGGCGGCGTCCTCTCCGCCGACGTCCTCTTCTCTCGCGATGGGGACGTCGATCGCGTCTCCTCGATCGACGAGGACGGGACGGTCTCGATCACCGTGGATGCGCGCCTGCAGCACGCCATCGAGCAGGCGGTCGGCTGACTCGACGCGTCACAGCCACGACAGGATGTACAGGATCCAAATGACGAGCGGCAGGGCCACCCCCACGAGGAGGGCGGCCGTCCCGTTGACCCGCAGCCGCAGGCCTGGTCTGGTCGCAGCCGTGATCAGCGGGACCGCGAACGCGAGGATGATGACGGCGGCGTAGCCGCCCAGGATGAACCCCACCCCTGCCTCGCCGGCGTCGGTGTTGAGGTCCTTCCGCCACCAGCCCGCAGCCGCGCCGAGGTACTGCGGATACGCGGCCATGAGCACGTAAGCGAACACCAGCGGGATGGCCGGAATCACATACCACCCGAGCATCCTCCACTCGGCCTTCTCCACCTCCGCGGAAGCCGTCGGCGGTCGGTCGCTTCTCTGCATCGGTCCCCCCGCGCTCAGGCTACGTGACCACCCCGGGAGGCCTCCATACATCGTTGGGGTGATGTGGATGCCGTCCGCAGGCGCCGCGCGGAGGAGAGCGCCGGAAAGGCCTCACCCTCACGTGGGTCCCGGCGCATCCTGACGGGCGCCGCCCGACGCGGTCGCGGGCCGGTCGAGTCCGCGCCAGGCGGGGAACAGCAGCGGTGCCAGCGTCGTCAGGAGCATCGCCGCTCCGCTGACCAGCAGCGCGGGAGTGAGGCCGAGCGCGGAGGTGAGTGCGCCGCCGGCGAGGGAGCCGAACGGGATGCCGACCCACGCGCTCGCCTTCACGGCACCGAGGACTCGGGCATGCAGCCGGGGCGGGATGCGCTCGAACTGGACGGCGCCCACGATCGGGTTCAGCGCTCCGCCCAGAGCCCCGCATGCCAGGGCGACGACCACGACCGCCGGCACGGACGCCGAGAAGGCGAGGGCGAAGAAGGGCGGTGCACCCGACAGCACCGTGCAGATCGCGTACGTCGCCCAGCGCGGCACGCGCGGACCGAGCCAGGCGCCGAGCAGGACGCCGATCAGGGCGCCGAGTCCGAGGGCGCCGCCGATCAGGCCGAACGCCGCCGCGCTGTGGGCGGAGTCGCGGGCCCACACGGGGAGGAAGACGGAGGTGAGGGCCTCGTCCAGCAGATTGGTGGCGGCGACCATCGTGACGATTCCCAGCAGCAGCCGGTCGGTGCGGAGGAACCGCATCCCCTCGGCGAGCTCTGCCGCGTAGGCGCGCACCCTCAGCGGGCCGATCGGCGCGCTCGGCCGAACGCCGGCCGCGGGCACGAGGGTGGCGACGAGAAGGACGGCGACGAGGAAGGCGATCGCGTCCACGACGAGCACCCCCGCCGCGCCGACCAGTGCGACGGCCACACCCCCGAGCGGCATCCCGACGAGGAGCGATCCCCGGTTGGCGGCCGCGTAGGCGCCGGTCGCGCGCTCGATGGGTGCGTTCGCAGCGCCGGCGAGCGCGGGGAGGAGCGGGGCGGTCGCGGCATCGGCCAGGCCGCGCGCGCCTCCTGCCACGGCGACCAGAGCAGCCAACACCGAGAGCTCGTCCTGCCCGAGCGCGATGACGACCGGCACGGCTCCGATCGCGATGGCGGCGGCTGCGGTGCCCGCGAGGACGATGCGGCGTGGACCTACCCGGTCGACGAGCGGGCCCGCGGTGGCCTGGAGGAGCACGTAGGGCGCGAGCTGCGCGAAGCCGACGACGCCGGTCGCGATCGCGCTGCCGGTCTGCTCCAGCACGAGCCACGGCACGGCGACCGCGGCCATTGCCGTGCCGAGGCCGGCGACGAAGGAGGCGGCCACCAGCCCGTGGAGCGCGAACGCCGAGCGGCGCGATCCCTCGGCCCGACGGCTCTCCACGACCATGAGTTCAGGGGCTCTCGGGGAAGAGCTGGAAAACCGCGTGCGCGCGCATCGTGCCGGCCGCGTCCGGTGTCTCTGGTGCGCGGCGGTAGCGAGCCAGCAGGTCGAGCACCTCGCTGCGCAGTGCCCGCGCTTCGGCGACGGTGAGCCGGAGCGGGAGGTCCGTCACCGTCCACGGCAGCTCCGCGAGCTCCTCGACCGGGCCGGTGACCGCATCGATGAACGCGATGGTGCGGCTGTACGACTGCTCGGCCACCAGGCGGAGGTACCGGGCGGCTTCTTCCGTCGCCTCGTCGGGGTCGGCCGCGCCGGCGTCCTCCGGCATTCGGAAGGTGAAGGACGTTGAGCGCCGCACCGCCTTCCACCAGCGGTCCCTGCCCGTTCCGCGCTCGGCGTCCTCCACGATGAAGCCGTGTTCGGCGAGCACGCGGAGGTGGTAGCTGAGGACGCCCGTGGACAGTCCAACCTTCTCCCCCAGCCCGGTGGCGGTCGCCGGGCCATCGGCCTGCAGCAGTTCGAGGAGTTGCAACCGGATGGGGTTCGCCAGCCCTCGCAGCGCACTGGGGCTGAGGACGTCGTCACGGTCCGGGTCGATCCAGTCGGGTGCGCTGTCCATAGTCCCAGAATAACCGCAGAATCTATTCTGCAGAAGTAATTCTGCAAAACTTCTGGCGCACGACGAGGCAATCGCCCTTACATGAGCAATTGTCACAATTGTCTTGCGGGAGGGTGGTGCGGGGTGTTTGATGTGCAGGGTTGCGCTGCTGCCGACGAAGGGGGTCATCGTGAAGGTGCTGGCATTCGTCCTCTCCGTGCTGATCGCCACCGCCCTCGTCGCCGCGGGCACCGCGCTCATCGTCATCCAATCGCCGTCCCGTTCACTCGGGCTCGACCTCGTCGCGATCTTCGCGCTCACCGCCTTCGTCTACGGTCCGCTGCTTCTGGGCTCGGTGACGTCGTACTGGGATGTGCGCGGATCCGCCGGGAGCCGCGCCTCCTTCCGGCGCTACCTGTGGGTAGTGCTGGGCATCGAGGCGCTGGCCGCCATCGCGATCGTCGTCTACTCCGTCGTGGCGGGCACGCCGATCTGGTTCCCGATCGTCTTCATCGTCGGGGGCGCCGTGCTGACGGTCGTCGGGCTGACCATCGGCCGGGCGCTGCACCGCCACGAGCAGGCGCATCCCCGAGCGGAGGAGCCGTGGCGACCGGTCAGCCGGCACGAGGTGAGTCGGAAGGTCCTCGGCATCGCCGTGACCTTCGTCGCGGTCTTCGTCGTGGGGCTCGTGGTGTTCGGCCTCCTGGGCGCGAGCGACGGTGCCCCGTCCCTCGGCGACCAGCTCACCTTCGCTTTCCAGTTCGCGACCATCGGCGCCGCGCTGACGGCGATCCTCGTCTCCGTGCCGCTGAACCGCCGGCTGCGCAGCACGGTCGGCGGGGACTTCGGCACGATCCGCACCGTCGGCAAGGTCGTCCTCGGGAACAAGAAGGTCGAGCTCGACCACGCCGGACAGGTCGCCGCAGCGAAGTACGCCACAATCATCCCCACGATCCTGGGGTTCCAGCTCAGCTATCTGACGCTGCTGTACCTCGGCCTCGGAACCCAGCAGGTGCGGATGATCCTCGGGGGACGCAACGAGGCGTTCACCATCGGGTTCACCATCCTGCTGATCGCCTTCCTCGTCGCGTTCATCCCGTACGTCGTCGTGCGCATCCGACGCGCGCGCACGTACGCGCGGGAGCACGCCGAGCTGCTGCCCTCCGACGACACCTCATGGCCGGCAAGCACCCTCTGACCCGGGCCGACCGGTGGGTCGCCACGGGGATCTTCGTCGGCACCTGCGCGGTCTTCGGCCTCGGTCTCGGCGGCCTCAGCTACGGGATGTTCCACCGCGGCGCGCATCCGCTGCTCCCGGCCGCCATCGGAAGCGCGGCCGGCGGTCTCGTCTTCGGTTTCGGAATGACGTTCGCCATCATCGCCTCGTGGCGTGCCGGCGGCGGACGTGCGACGGTCGTCGCCATCAACCGGGCCGTGAGGGCCGGTGCGCTCCCCGCGGACGCCGACCCCGCAGTCTGGCTGCCCGTGCTGGTGCGACGCCTCGAGGAGGCGAGACGGTGGAAGCTCAGCAACCCGCTCATCTTCGCCACGGTCGCCGTGGTCGGGATCGGCACCGCCATCGCCGTGCGGAACCCGGTGTACACGATCGTCATGCTCGGACTGGCCGCCGTCATCATCGGGATCACCCTCTGGAGCGTGGCGACACGACGACGTCGCGAACAGAGCATCCTCGCTCTCACCGAAGAGCTGGAGGCGCGGCGAGGCCTCGACGATGGAGCCCGGCCTGTTCCGGGAAACCGCGATGAGGGCGAGGATGGCACCGACGGGCGCGCAGCCCGCATCCGCTGAGAGGAGCACAGGATGAGACTCACGGTCAGCCTGCAGGTCACCCTGGACGGCGTCGCCCAAGCCAACGGCGGCAACAATGAGGAGATGGATCCGGGGTTCACCCGCGGCGGATGGGCCATCCCGCACAACGACGGCGACGCCGTCCAGTACATCCTCGAGACCTGGCAGCGACCGGACGCCTTCCTCCTGGGCCGCAAGACGTTCGGCCTGTTCGAGGCGTACTGGGGCGCCCGCAGCACCGACGGCAGCTTCGGCGAGGCCATCAGCTCGAAGCCGAAGTACCTCGTCTCCACCACCACGATCGAGCCGACGTGGGAGGGGACCACCGTCATCGCCGAGGATGTCGCCGACCGCATCCGTGAGCTCAAAGCCGGGCCCGACGGCGAGCTGCTCGTGGTCGGCAGCGTCTCGCTCGCCCGGTGGCTGCTCGAGAACGAGCTGGTGGACGAGCTGAATCTGGTCCAGTTCCCCTTGATCGTCGGCGAGGGCGAGCGCGTCTTCCCTCAGCAGGGCCGCGACTTCGCCCTCGACCTGATCGACTCCCGCGTGTTCGGCACCGGGATCGTCGCCCTCACCTACCGGGTGGGCGGTCGTCCCGAGTACGCCTGATCGCGAGGGCCGGCGACGCTCCCGGCCGCGGCCGCTGCCTCGTCGAGCGCTGCCGCCAGGTACGACGCTGAGGCGCTGCCGGCCGCACGAGCGACTTCCTGGGGTGTACCCGCGGCGACGACCGTCCCGCCGCTCTCGCCTGCGCCGGGACCGAGATCGATGACGTAGTCGGCCGTCGCGACGACCCGCATGTCGAGTTCGACCACGACGACCGTGTTGCCCGCATCCACCAGGCTCTGCAGGTGCTCGATGAGCCGGTCGGCGTCGGCGCAGTGGAGGCCGGAGGTCGGTTCGTCGAGCACGTACAGGGTGTCGGCGCGTTGGGCGCGCTGCAGTTCGGAGGCGAGTTTCACCCGTTGCGCCTCGCCGCCGGACAGCTCCGTCGCCGGCTGGCCCAGCCGCAGGTAGCCGAGCCCCACGTCCACGAGCGCGGTCAGGGAGCGCATGATCTCGTTCTCGCCGTCGAAGAAGGCGTGGGCCTCCTCGACGGACATCGCGAGGATCTCGGCGATGTTCCGGTCGCGCCAGCGGATCTCGAGCGTCTCGTCGTTGTATCGGGTGCCGTGGCATTCGGGGCAGACGGTGTAGACCGACGGCAGGAACAACAGCTCGACCATGACGGCTCCCTCGCCCTCGCAGGTGGGGCAGCGGCCGCCGGCCACGTTGAAGGAGAAGCGGCCGGGCCGGTATCCCCTCGACCGCGCCTCCGGAGTCTCCGCGAAACGCCGCCGGACATGGTCGAACAGGCCCGTGTAGGTGGCGACATTGGAGCGCGGGGTGCGGCCGATGGGCTTCTGGTCGATGTTGACCACCCGGCGGACGCCGCCGAGATCTCCCGAGATGGTCCCCTCGAGCTGCTCGGGCCCATCCGCGAGGAGCAGGTCGTCGGTCTCGGGAGCGTCGTCGTCGAGGTCGACCGGTCGGCCGAGATGGTCCCCGAGCAGCGCCGGAAGCACCTGGCTGACCAGGCTGGACTTTCCCGCCCCGGAGACTCCGGTCACCGCCGTGAAGGCTCCGAGCGGGAAGGAGACCGACGCGTCGCGCAGGTTGTTGCGGGTGATCTGTTCGAGGGTCAGCCATCCCGTCGGCTCCCGCGGAGTCCGTGCGGCGAGCCCGCGCCTGCCGAACAGGTAGTCCCTGGTGACCGACTCCTCCACGTCGGCGAGACCGTCCGGCACTCCGCTGTAGACGACGCGACCGCCCCGTTCACCGGCTCCGGGCCCGATGTCCACCAGCCAGTCCGCGTGTCGCATCACCTCCACCGAGTGCTCGACGACGAACAGGCTGTTGCCCCTCTTCTTGAGCCCCTCGAGGATGCCCAGGAGGGCGTTCACGTCCTGCGGGTGCAGGCCCGCCGACGGTTCGTCGAGCACGTAGACGACGCCGAACAGCTCGGAACTCAGCTGGGTGGCGAGCCGCAGCCGCTGCAGCTCGCCTCCCGACAGCGTCGGTGTCGTGCGGTGCAACGACAGATACCCCAGCCCGAGGTCGATGATGGGGTGCAGACGCTCCAGCAGCTCGGCGGCCAGACGAGCGGCCGCTGCGCGCTTCTCCACCGACTGGTTCGGGGTCCGGCGCACGTCGGGAGAGCCAGCGTGCGCCGCTCCACCCGCGGCGACCCGCTGCTGCGTCGCCTCACGGCGCGCGCCCTCATCGAGTGCCAGCCCCGAGGTGGCGAGCTCGTCCCTTGCTGCGTCTACCAGTGCCGCAAGCCGGACGGACAGCTCCCGGAGCGGGAGCCGCGAGAAGTCGGCGATGTCGATCCCCTCGAACGTCACCGAGAGGGCCTCCGGCTTGAGCCGCTTCCCGTGGCACACCGGACACACGGCCGAGGTGAGGAACTCCGCGACCCGCCGCTTCATCGACGCACTCTTGGTCGTCGCGAAGGTGTCGAGCACGTAGCGGCGGGCACCCACGAACGTCCCCTGATAACTCGGCTCCATCCCCGTGGAGATCGCACGACGCGTCTGCGCCGGCGTGAACCCCGCGTACACCGGGGCGGTCGGCCGTTCCTCGGTGAAGAGGATCCAGTCGCGATCCGCGCGCGGCAGGTCCTGCCAGGGTGTGTCGACGTCGTAGCCCAGGGACACCAGGATGTCCCGCTGGTTCTGCCCGTGCCACGCCGTCGGCCACGAGGCGATCGCCCGCTCCCGGATCGTGAGCGACGGGTCCGGGACCATCTGCCGCTCGGTGACCTCGTACACCCGACCGATGCCGTGGCATTCCGGGCACGCGCCCTGCACCGTGTTGGCCGAGAAGTCCTCCGCGTAGAGCATCGGCTGACCGTCGGGATAGTCCCCCGCCCGGGAGTACAGCATCCGCACCAGGCTCGACAGCGTCGTGATGCTCCCCACCGTCGAGCGCGCGCTGCGCCCACCGCGCTGCTGCTGCAGCGCCACCGCCGGCGGCATCCCGGTGATCGAGTCGACGTCGGGAACTCCCGCCTGGTCGATCAGACGCCGGGCATACGGGGCGACGGACTCCAGATACCTGCGCTGCGACTCCGCGAAGAGCGTCCCGAACGCGAGCGACGACTTCCCGGAACCGGACACCCCGGTGAACACCACCATGGCGTCGCGGGGAACCGTGAGATCCACGTTCCGCAGGTTGTGCTCCCGCGCCCCTCGCACCTGGACATCCGGCTGGATCGCAGGTGGGGTTTCGTTCGTCATGGTCTCGGACCTCTTTCATCGCCGAGTGCCGACAACATCGAGGACGGGCGACGGCCGACAGGCCGACCCGGACGGCGACGGGGCACAGTTCGTCACACCTTTACACCCGTCTGCACCGAAACGGCGGTGCGCGGCGCTGCGGCGGGTCCCGATCCGGCCCATCCGGGATCGCCAGCAGCGCGTCGGGACGGTAGGGGAGGACGGAGGCGTCGTTGCCGCCGCCGGCGTACTCTGGCGCGTGTGAAGCGGAACGGACGGGGGCGCGAGCGTCCAGCCTGGGTGATCGGCGACTCTGCCGCAGGCACGGCCGTCGGGCTCGTCTTCTTCGTCCTCGCTTTCCTCCTGGGACTGCTCGCAGCGGTATTGGGAAGCCCCTGGGCTTGGCTGCTCGTCCCGCTGATGGTGGTCGCTATCGCTGATGCGATCGCGAGCATCGTTTACCACCGACGGCACATCCCGGGATACGACGAAGACGACCGCCCGTAGAGCGCCGGGCGGAGCGTCTCCGACGCTTCCCAGGCGCATGCGCCCGGTCTACTGCCGCCTTCGCCTGCCTTCTCTCCGCGACTCGATGATGAATCCAGCAGCGAGCAGAAGGAGCACGATTACCCACAGCACCCACAGTCCGGGCTGGCCTGGGTCTCGAAGCGCGGCCACGAGGAAGACTCCTTGAACCGCCAGCGCGACGATCGTCCCTGCGAAGACCACGAGCCCGCGGCGCGTCCTTCGACGCCCTTCGGGTGTTCCGGGATAGACGGTCATGACGTCTCCCTAGCCAGACGGCCCTTCGGATTCCGGCTGTCAGAACCGGGGCATACGCGGGGAGCGGCACTCCCCTTGCGGCATCTCAGGCGCAGCCCGCATCTCGCACAGGTTGCAGCGAATCGGCGATGTCGGAGAGGACCTCCGGTAGCTGCGCCATGACGGTTTCACGGTCGTCTCCGCTCAGTGCTTCAACCTGTGCGTCGAGCCGAGTGACGGCTTCGCGGACGCGCGCATCGGTCGACGCCTCGTTCTTCAGCGCCGACGCGATGCCGGTCAACCACCCGCTCGCGCCGGCGGGGTCGTCGTGGTCCGCGCACCAGACGCGAAGCGCTTCGATGTTGGTGACGGTTGACCGCAGGGTGAGGCACGCCACACCGGCTGATCCGCTCGTCGATCCCTCGGTCGGCAGCGTCGAGCAGCCCGCCAACGCGAGGACGAGCACCGCGCCCGCAATGACTGCTGCACTCCTCGAACGCGTTCCCGCCCTCATGCGATCTCCCCTCGTCCGCAGTGACGCCCTCCGCCGATCCTACGAAGCGGTATCGCGGTCGGCTAGAGGTGCAGCGGCTGCTGTCCGGGCGCGCGGACTTCTCGAGCGGCCTCGCTGCCGTTTCTACCTCCAGAGGGCGGCAGGTGCTCTTTCAGCGTCGCCGGCGGCGGTGTTCCCTCTTGGTCTCGATCGCAGTGTAGGTACCGTCCGCGTTCTCGAAAAGTCCGTCAGAGAAGCGGCAGTTGGTGCTGCCATCGACCGCTGCCCTGACTTTGGTCCTCATGGCGTGGACACCAATCGTCGCGGGGTTTCTAGGCGCCTCAGGATGTCGGGCTGTTCGTGCCGAAGCTGCCCTGCTGGTAGTTGAAGCAGAGCTGGTACAGCCGGTCCGCTGCTGAGAGTGCATCCCACGCCTTCAGCTGTGCCGCTGCCTGCTCGTACGAGCCCATGTCCTGCGGCAGAGCGAGCGGGCTGTTCTTGGGTGAGATGGTTGATTGGGCGACCGCCGCGTCGATGCGGGACTTGGTCGGCTCGCTCGAGCACGCGGAGAGATCCGACGCCGTGAGGGTGACTTCGGGCAGCGCGCGCTGCGTCGGGCTTTCTGTCGGTGGCCCGGCGGTATCGCTCTGCCCCCCGACTGTGCACCCGGCCAGCCCGACCGCGAGGGCGGCAGCGAAGATGACCGCGCCGACCTTGCTAGTTCTATTCACGATTCCCCCCATCGGGCACCAACCGTAGCCGGTGCGATCACAAGAACCAAAGAGCCAGATCGATGGCGCACGCAACCGGACAAGACAGCGGTCTCGGCGATCAACTCCGCCACCGCCACACGGGCAATCCCAGGGTGAGTACGGACAGTCTCTACAAGAACCACATCGCGAGACCGATGCCCCACGAAACGATCGGAAGCGCGATGACGAGAAGCAGTACGGCGACGCCGTTCACCCGGAGCCGCCATCCTCTCGGCGTGAGAGCGGTGATCAGCGGTACTGCGAGCAACAGGATCAGGCCACAACCGTACGCACCAAGGTGGAACGCTATCTGTGCCTCGCTGAGGTCGGTCGTGGTATCCGCAGGCCACCAGCCGTGCTCCGCCGCCCACCTGAATGCAAGTGGGCCCATGAGCAAGTACAGCAGGAACATTGGAATCGCCGGAATGATATACCAGCGGAGCACCTTCCATCCGGGCTGCTTGCTCGGCTGATCGATCACGGTCACTGTTCGTCCTTTTGGTGAGATCTGTCGGCGTTCTCCGCGAAGAGATGCGTCGGGAGGTGCTGTAACCATCCTCATCTAAGCGGCGAGGTGCTCGTCCACACCCTTCAGACGGTCCCGAGCTGGCGCACTCCAGCACCGGCACCCGCCACGCCGACTTGCGGTGGCCGCGCTGGCGATCCAGGTGAATCGCCTCGACGGCGCTCGGCCGACCGCGTCCACTACGACCGAAGACACATCTCGCTCGCCGGCACTGCGCGACGTGCGCAGTGCGGAGATACTGGGAAGGCCCATCAGACGAGTCCTGCGTCCTAGGACGAGGTCCATCGCGTCTTGTTGGGCGTAGGGGAATCGGATGTTGGGGGTAGAGCATGTCTCACCGTTTCAGGGTGGATCCTGATCTGCTGCGGACCGCGGCCGGCGATGCGAGCAAAGGGGCTGCGTCTGCGTCCCGGGCAGCCTGAAGTCCGCCACCGGCCTCGGAGACGGTCCGGTCGAGCAGGCAGCGGCCCGGGTCGTGTCGAACTGGTCGAACGGCCTGGATCATCTGCACACCGACATCGGTGAGGTCGTCGCGCGACTGAAGGCGACAGCGAAGGTGTACGAGGAGGGCGACACCGAGGGCAAGGACGCTGCGGACAAAGTCGGTGGCGGGATGCCGAGTAAGTGACGGAGCTCGGCCAGACCCGCGACGCGGTCTCGCTGATCCCCGGATCGGTCAGCAGTGCCCGGGCTGCCGCGACCGATTGGCGTCAGAAGTCCGTCGAGACCGGTGAGGTCGCCACGGCGCTCGCTCGGGTGAACGTCGACGACGCCTGGAGCGGCTCGGCGGCGGACGCGTTCCGCGAGAAGTACTCCGGTGTCCCCACGAAGTGGTCGGACGCGTCGAAGCACCTCAGCGCGGCGGCGAACGCGCTGGACACGTTCGCCGACTACCTCGAATGGGCGCAAGCCCAAGCAGGCGTAGCGATCGCGCTCTGGGACCAGGCCGTCGCTGCCACCGCCGCGGCGAAGCAGCAGCACGCCGCCGACATCGCGGCCGCCCGGACGGAGTTCGCCCGGGCGTACCAGCTGCCGAGCACCGCGAACGCCTACTCGCCCGAGATCCCGTTCGTGGACCCCGGCGAGGCGCTCCGTGCGCAAGCACGGGCGGTGCTCTCGGACGCCCGTGGACAGCTCGCGGCCGCTGCCGAGCGCAGCGCCGCGGCGCTCAACACGGCTGCCGACGCCGCCCCGGCAGAACCCGACTTCTGGGCGCTCGCGGGCGAAGCCGTCAGGCTCGCCTGGGACTACCAGGCGCTGCAGGGGCAGAACACCCTCGCCACCGCCGCCAACTCCACCGCGTCGTTCTTCAACGCGCTCGCGCAGCATCCTGACATCCTGTGGGAGATCCTCGGCGGTATCGGGCTGATCTCCATCGGGACCGGCGGCGAGGCCGGCGGCTTCGCCCTCGACGCCACCGGCGTCGGCGCCCTCGGCGGCGTCCCGCTGAACATAGCCGCGGCCGGAGCGATCGGCGCCGGCACCACCGCCGTCGGACACGGCATCTTCCGCGCCGTCGCCGCCGCGTCCGGAGACAGCGCCGTCAACCCGGTCCAAAAGCAGAAGGGCGTTGACCGCGGAGATCGCCGAGACGACTACGGCAAGTGGACGAAGGGTGACGGCCAACACCCGCACGTGGACAAGGAGACGCGAGGGCTCGACGAAGTGGCCGAAAATAGGGGTGTCGATGTCATCCGCACCAAAGTGCGCGCCGACGTTGAGGGCGGCAACCCCAACGGCCGATACTTCGACGGCCTCTACAGGAATGCCGACGGCACTTACACAGCGATCGAGGTGAAGAGCGGCGGCGCAACCCGGGACGCGAACCAGCGTACGTTCGACGCAATCGTCAACGGCGGAACCCCGGCACGTGCGACGCTAAATGGTGAAGAGATCACGATCGTCCGAGTCCTGCTGAAAGAGGTCCCCTGATGCAACAGCTGACACACGTGGAGGAGACCAACGGCCGCGGCCGCATGTTCCTCGACGACGGTGTGCGCCCCTTCCGCGACGGCATCCACCGGATGCTCACCCTGCTCGATGGCGACGCCCGCTGGTCATACACACTCGCACGCGCACCCCACGGCAAGGACATCGACGAGATCGGCCCCGACTGGCCTCGGTCGTTCATCCAAGCCGGCGGCGCCGCCGATCGTCTTGCCATGGAGGTCCGCTACGTCGAGGACGACGGCAAAGAACGGCAGTACGCCGTTGGGAAGCCCGGCGGCCAGTACACGGGCGATCCGACCGAGACGGTGATAATCGGCGGCAACGAGTTCCACGTCTACCCGAACGAGGTCTTCACCGCCGACGAGGCGACCGACGTCTTCTACGGCTACTTCCAGAACGACCGCGTGCCCGACCAGTACCCGCTGCGCCGGCTCGACTTCTCGGCGTACGAATGACCATCTCCGTCAACGGCGCCGCCATCGACGCCGTCGCGCACCAGCTGCGACAAGCGCAGGCAGCGATCGAGCACGAGCTCGAGCAGCTCGCCGACGCTGCAGGCCTGCTCCGCGACCGGTGGTCCGGCGACGCCCAGGCCGCCTTCGACCGCGCACACGCCCAGTGGCAGAAGGAGACGACCGCGATGACGGCGATCCTCGAGCAAGCCATCAGCGCACTCCTGGCCGCGAACGCCGCCGCTGGCGATGCCGAGCGTGCGGCTGCAGCCCTGTGGGTGTGAGGGACAACCGAAGCCGCTCGACCGCGGAACGGAACCGCGCTCACGCCGCGCGCTCATCTTCATCGCTGCGGCGATCGTCCTCGTCACCACGGAGAGTCCGGCAAGCAAAAAACCCCTGGCTTACCAGGGGTTTTCTGTGGCGGTACCGGTGGGATTTGAACCCACGGTGGGCTTTCACCCACACAACTTTTCGAGAGTTGCACCTTCGGCCGCTCGGACACGGTACCGCGGACAATCTTAGGCGAAGATTCCACGGCCCGCCAATCAGCGTCCGTCCAGCGACTGCACAGCATCCACCGATCGGCCCTTCACGGTGTGCGGAGTACGCTGCACGCATGAACACCACGGGTCGCGTCGTCACGGCGGTCGGGGTCGCGGGCGCCATCGCCGGCGGCGCCGCCTATGCCTGGAGTCGTGTGCAGCAGAAACGGGCGGCTGTCGCGGCGGGCAAGGTGAAGCTGAACGAGTCGCTGCCGGTGAACTCCAAATGGTGGCGGGATGCGGCGAAGGTCGAGGGCGAGATCCTCTACGTCGCGATCGGGGACAGTGCCGCGCAGGGCATCGGGGCGTCGCAGCCGAAGAACAGCTACGTGGGCGTGATCGCCGACCACCTCCGCTCCGCGACGGGTCGCACCGTGCGCACGGTCAACTTGAGCGTCTCGGGGGCGACGGTCGCCCTCGCGGTGGCCGACCAGCTGCCCCGGTTCGAGACGCTGCAGCCCGACATCGTGACGGTGTCGATCGGGGCGAACGATATCGGGGCGTTCGACCCGGCGACGTTCCGGGAGGGCATCCGCCGCGTGTTCGCCGCGCTGCCCCGGGATGCGGTGGTCGCCGACCTGCCGTACTTCTACCTCCCGTGGAACGAGAAGAAGGTCGCGGTGGCCAACGGGATCCTGCGCGAGGAGGCCGCGAACGCCGGCCTCACCGTCGTCTCCCTGCACGCGGCGATGAAGCAGCAGGGGTTGCGGGGCGCGTTCACTCAGTTCGCCGAGGACCTCTTCCATCCGAACGACCACGGCTACCGGGTGTGGGCGTCGGCGTTCCTGCCCGCCGTCACGCGCCTAGCGGTGACGAAGTTCCCGCGGCGACCGGCGACGGCAGCGGCCGCCTCCGTCACCGCGTCGAGTTCGGCGCCAGATGCGCCAGCACCCTCCCCCACGCCGGCACGATGACGAGGTGCCCGACGCCCGGGACCATCTCCATCCGGGAGTCCGGCACCGCCTTCTGATACCAGGCGGCGTGCGCGTTGCCGGCGATCGCGTCGCCCTGGCCGCCCACGATGAGCGTTTTCGCGCGCACGTCTCCGGGTTCGAATCCCCACGGCCGCGCGGTGTACGAGAGGATGTCCGCCGCCGCGCCGGCCGTCCCCTGACGGAAGGCGTCGTGGAGCATGCGGCCGAGGCGGTCGCGCACGCCGGGCTGCGCGAGCACGGCGTCGTCGACGGCGGTCGCGCCCACGGCCTCGGGAGGCACATCGCCCGGGTCGGCCGCCGCGAGCACGGCGTCGGCCTGCGGCTGCAGCTGCCCGCTCAGCTGCTGGATCGCCTCGGCCGGCGCGAGGCCGCCGAGGCGGTCGGACTCCGCCTGGAGCTCGGGCGGGATCCACGGGACGGCGTCGTTCGGTGCTGGCGTCGCGATGATCGCGACGCGCTCCGTGAGGTCGGGATGCCGTGCGGCGAAAGCGAGCGCGACCCGGCCGCCCGCCGACCAGCCGGCGATGCCGACCGTGCGCACCCTCCGCACCCCCATCGACCGCTCGGCCAGCACCACCGACCGCAGGTACTCGGCGATGTCGTCGGCGGCCCGGACGATGCTGGGCCACTCGCCGTACGGAACGGGATCGCTCGAACCGTACCCGGGGCGGTCCAGCGCGACGATGTGGACGTTGCGCGTCGCGGAGGCGTCCGGATCGGGATCGAAGACGGAGGTCCCGGGCGCCGGATGGCAGAAGACGACGATGCGTTCCGCGTCCGCATCGCCGAGAGTGGTGACGCCGACGCGCCGGCCGGACCGCAGGGTGTACGTGAGGTTCGCCATGGGGCCCATTGTGCTCCGGGGGCGCCGGGCGCATAACCCTCTTGCTGCAGAGCACCCTCCACATGCCTCTCGCTCCGTGAGCTTCTCCCCCGATCCCCGCGATCCTCCCTCCAGTGACGGTGGCCGCCCGTAGTGTGGTCCCGGATCGAGGAGGTGTCGTGGCGAAGGCTCACGTCAACTACCGCTGCACGGAGTGCGGCTGGACGGCGGCCAAGTGGGTCGGCCGCTGCGGTGAGTGCCAGGCCTGGGGCACCGTGGAGGAGTCGGCGGCGCCCACGGGCGTGCTGCGGGCCCTCACCCCGGTGACGATCGGCGCCGCACGCACGGCCAGGGCGATCACCGACATCGAGACGGAGGCCGCCGGGCGTCGGCCGAGCGGCATCGGCGAGTTCGACCGGGTGCTGGGCGGCGGGATCGTTCCGGGCGCCGCCATCCTGCTCAGCGGCGAGCCCGGGGTCGGCAAGTCCACCCTCCTGCTGGAGGTCGCCTCACGTGCCGCCGCCCGCAATGCGCGCGTCCTCTACGTGAGCGCCGAGGAGTCGGTCGGGCAGGTGCGGATGCGCGCCGAGCGCACCGGCGCCGTCCACGACGAGCTGTACCTCGCGTCGGAGACCGACCTCGCCACGATCATCGGCCAGATCGACGCGGTGAAGCCTTCCCTCGTCATCATCGACTCCGTGCAGACGGTCTCCAGCGGCAGCATCGACGGCATCGCCGGCGGTCCGAGCCAGGTGCGGGAGGTCGCGAGCACCCTGGTGCGCATCGCCAAGGAGCGCGAGCTTCCCATCCTGATCGTCGGGCACGTCACGAAGGACGGCTCGATCGCCGGGCCGCGCCTCCTGGAGCACCTCGTCGACGTGGTGTGCCAGTTCGAGGGCGACCGGCAGACGGCGCTCCGCTTCGTGCGCGCGCTCAAGAACCGCTTCGGCCCGACCGACGAGGTCGGCTGCTTCGAGATGACCGGCGACGGCATCGCCGAGGTCCCCGACCCGAGCGGCCTGTTCCTCAGCCGCACCTCGACCCCCGTCTCCGGCACCTGTGTAACGGTGGCGATGGAGGGTCGGCGCCCGCTGCCGGTGGAGGTGCAGGCCCTCGTCGTGAGCACCGCCGCCCCGAACCCGCGTCGGGTCACCAACGGCGTCGACAGCTCCCGCGTCGCCATGCTCCTCGCGGTGCTCGAGCGCCGAGCGGGCATCAAGCTCGGCGACAAAGACGTCTACGTCTCCACCGTGGGCGGCGTGCGCCTCACCGAACCCGGCGCCGACCTGGCCATCGCCCTGGCCGTCGCGTCGGCAGCGTCCGACCGCGCGATACCGCACAACCTGGTCGCCTTCGGCGAGATCAGCCTCGCCGGCGAGATCCGCCCGGTCAGCAGCGGCAAGCAGCGCGCCGCCGAAGCGTCGCGCCTCGGCTTCGCCACCCGCATCGACGACCGCAGCACCTCCCTCCGCGAAGCCCTGCGACTCGCGTTCACCGCCGCCTCCACCCCGCGCGAACGCGAACTCGACGCGGCTTTCTGACCGCGCAGTGGTCTAGGAGGCGATTCGCTGTGGGTCGCGGCCGGCTCCATCGGTGGCGACGTCCGCCTCGCTGATCTCGGCCCACACCGCGTCCAGCGACAGCCCCAGCACCTCCGCGATAGCGGCGATCGTCGGGAAGGCGGGCGTCGCCACCCGACCGGACTCGATCTTCCGCAGCGTCTCCGGCGAGACACCCGCGTCGAGCGCGACGGTCAGCATCGAACGCTCCCCGCGCGCCCGGCGCATCAGCGCACCGAGACGCTGACCGCGCTCGATCTCGTCCGGAGTGAGGGGCAGTCTGACCATGACCCCATACTAATACCGGGATAGTCTTACCGGTATAGTTATCCCCATGATCGAGATCCTGAACTCCGACGAACTGAACCGGGCCCGGGCGACCGGGGCGCTGGTCGGCCGCATCCTGCAGACCCTGAAGGACCGCGTCACCGTCGGCACCAACCTCCTCGACATCGACCGCTGGACCGCCGAGCTCATCACCGAGGCCGGCGCCGAATCCTGCTACGTCGACTACGCGCCCTCCTTCGGCCGCGGACCATTCGGCCACTACATCTGCACGGCCGTCAACGACGCCGTGCTGCACGGGATGCCGCACGACTACGCCCTCGCCGACGGAGACCTCCTCACCCTCGACCTCGCCGTGCTGCTCGACGGCATCGCCGCCGACTCCGCGGTCAGCTTCATCGTCGGCGAGACGAAGCGCCCCGACGACGTCGCGATGATCGAGACGACCGAGCGCGCCCTTCGGGCCGGAATCGCCGCCGCCCGTCCCGGCGCGCGCATCGGAGACCTGGCGCACGCCATCGGCACCGTGCTGGACGAGGCGGGGTACCCGATCAACCTGGAGTTCGGCGGCCACGGCATCGGCTCGACGATGCACCAGGACCCGCATGTCTCCAACGACGGCCGCCCGGGCCGCGGCTACAAGCTCCGGCCGGGCCTCCTGCTCGCGCTGGAGCCCTGGGTGATGGCCGACACCGACGAGCTCGTCACCGACGCCGACGGCTGGACCCTGCGCAGCGCGACCGGCGCGCGCACGGCCCACAGCGAGCACACGATCGCGATCACCCCCGACGGCGCGGAGATCCTCACCCTGCGCCGGCCCTGACCACTGCATCGAGGCGCGAACTCTTCGCCGTCTCGGCGCATTCGCGCGCGCTGTGTGCCACCTCGGCGAAGCGAGCGCGAGCGCTACTGCAGGATGAACTGCTTGGTCTCGGGAGACGCGATCCCCGCGACGGTGGTCGTCAGGTGGTACGACGCACCAGCCGCCGGGACCTGCTCGCGGGTCGCCTGGCAGGTGGAGGGGTCGGAGCGCGTCCGGTCCCAGGTGATCGGCGTCTGCGACGAGATGGTCTTGCCGGGCTGGAGCAGCACCTCCGCGTCGACCTTGTCGGTCTGGCAGTCGGTCGACTTCCAGTAGGTCTCGGAGCCGCTGGTGATGGTGAAGACCTGCTGCGCCGTCCCGGCGTCGATCTTGCACGCGGTCGAGCCGGTGTTGGTGATCGCGACGGACAGCTGCGGCAGCTCGCCCGCGGCGTAGGTGGCCTTGTCGGTCACGGCTTCGACGCGGACGTTCGCGGTGTCGCAGGCGGCTCCGCTGGCGGTCGCGCTTGACGTCGGGATGCTGGTCGCGGGAGGCGTGGTCGTCTTGGGCGCGCTGGTGGTGGCGGCCGGTGCGGGGGCACCGTCCGAGGCGCCGGGGCGCACGATGATCAGGACGACGACGAGGATGACGGCGAGCAGGCCGATCCCGAGGATGAGCCGGCGTCGCCAATAGACCTTGCTCGGCTGGGGGCCGACAGGATGCTTGAACGTCGACATGCCCGCAGCATAGCCGCGCGCCGCCGGTATCCCGGGCGCAACGCGCTCAGAGCAGCTTCAACATCCTCGTATTTCCCAGGGTGTTGGGCTTCACGCGCGCGAGATCGAGGAACTCGGCGACGCCCTCGTCGTTGGAGCGGACGAGCTCGGCGTACAGGGTCGGGTCGACCGACTCCTCCCCCATGTCCTCGAAGCCGTTGCGCTCGAAGAAGCCGACCTCGAACGTCAGGCAGAACAGGCGGCTGAGCCCGAGCTCGCGGGCGTCCGTCTCGAGCCGCTCCAGCAGCGCACGGCCGACGCCGCGCCCCAGCCACTCCTCCGAGACCGCGAGCGTGCGCACCTCGCCGAGGTCGCTCCACATCACGTGCAGCGCGCCGCAGCCGATCAGGTTGCCGTCGGCATCCTCCGCGACCCGGAACTCCTGCACGGCCTCGTAGAAAGTGACCGTCTCTTTGCCGAGCAGGATGCGTCGTCGGACGAGCGGCTCCACCAACTGCTGGATGCGCGCCACGTCTCCCGTGCGCGCGCGCCGGACCCGGACTGCGCTTGCCTCACTCACCGTTCCACCCTACCGACACGCAGAAACCGCCGGACACTCGTGTGTCCGGCGGTTTCCGAGAGGGCGTGGATCAGCCGTTGGCGGCGAGGTCCGGCGTGGCCGGGCCGGTGCCGATGGCGGCCGCCGCGTTGACGCCGGCGCCGATCGAGTCGGCGCGCGCCGTCGTCGTGAAGACGAACTCCCCGTCGCGGAAGTCGACGTGGACGTGGTCGCCCGCGTTCAGCTCGCCGTGCAGGATCTTCTCGCTCAGTCGGTCCTCGATTTCGTGCTGCACAGCGCGGCGCAGCGGGCGGGCGCCGAGGGTCGGGTCGAACCCGACCTCGATCAGCCGCTCCTTGGCCGGCACCTCCAGCTCGATCGTCATGTCGCGGTCGAGCAGACGGTCGGACAGGCGCTTGATGAACAGGTCGACGATCTGCAGCAGCTCGGCCTTGTTCAGCTGCGGGAAGACGATGATCTCGTCGACGCGGTTCAGGAACTCGGGCTTGAAGTTCTTCTTCAGCTCCTCGTAGACCTTGCCGCGCATCCGCTCGTAGCCGGTGGTCGGGTCGCCCTCGATCTGGAAGCCGACGGGGCCGCCGGAGATGTCCTTCGTGCCGAGGTTGGTCGTCATGATGATGACCGTGTTCTTGAAGTCGACGACACGACCCTGACCGTCCGTCAGACGTCCCTCTTCCAGGATCTGGAGGAGCGAGTTGAAGATGTCGGGGTGCGCCTTCTCGATCTCGTCGAAGAGCACGACGCTGAACGGCTTGCGGCGGACCTTCTCGGTGAGCTGGCCGCCCTCTTCGAAGCCGACGAACCCGGGAGGGGCGCCGAACAGTCGCGAGACCGTGTGCTTCTCGCCGTACTCCGACATGTCGAGGGAGATCATGGCCGACTCGTCGTCGAACAGGAACTCGGCGAGCGCCTTGGCGAGCTCGGTCTTACCGACACCGGTGGGGCCGGCGAAGATGAACGAGCCGGAGGGGCGCTTCGGGTCCTTGAGGCCGGCACGCGTGCGTCGGATGGTCTTGGAGAGCGCCGCGATGGCCTCCTCCTGACCGATGACGCGCTGGTGCAGCGCCTTCTCCATGAACACGAGGCGAGCGGACTCCTCCTCGGTGAGCTTGAACACCGGGATGCCCGTGGCCTGCGCCAGCACCTCGGCGATCAGGCCCTCGTCGACCTCGGCGGTGGTCTTCACGTCGCCGGAGCGCCACTGCTTCTCGAGGCGCAGTCGCTCGCCGAGGAGGTTCTTCTCCTCGTCGCGCAGGCCGGCGGCCTTCTCGAAGTCCTGCTCCTCGATCGCGGCCTCCTTCTGCGAGCGCACAGCCGAGATCTTGTCGTCGAACTCGCGCAGCTCCGGCGGAGCCGACAGGATCGACAGGCGCAGGCGGGCGCCGGCCTCGTCGATCAGGTCGATGGCCTTGTCGGGGAGGAAGCGGTCCTGGATGTAGCGGTCCGCCAGGTTCGCGGCCGAGACGATCGCGCCGTCGGTGATGGACACCTTGTGGTGCGCCTCGTAGCGGTCGCGCAGGCCCTTGAGGATGTTGATCGTGTGGGGCAGCGACGGCTCGTTGACCTGGATGGGCTGGAAGCGGCGCTCGAGCGCGGCGTCCTTCTCGAAGTGCTTGCGGTACTCGTCGAGCGTGGTCGCGCCGATGGTCTGCAGCTCGCCGCGGGCCAGCAGCGGCTTCAGGATGCTGGCGGCGTCGATCGCGCCCTCGGCGGCACCCGCGCCGACGAGGGTGTGGATCTCGTCGATGAAGGTGATGATGTCGCCGCGGGTGCGGATCTCCTTCGTGACCTTCTTCAGGCGCTCCTCGAAGTCGCCGCGGTAGCGGGAGCCGGCGATGAGCGAGCCGAGGTCGAGCGTGTAGAGCTGCTTGTCCTTGAGCGTCTCGGGCACGTCGCCGCGCACGATCGCCTGGGCCAGGCCCTCGACGACGGCGGTCTTGCCGACGCCGGGCTCGCCGATCAGGACGGGGTTGTTCTTGGAGCGGCGCGACAGGATCTGCATGACGCGCTCGATCTCCTTCTCACGTCCGATCACCGGGTCGAGCTTGTTGTCGCGAGCGGCCTGCGTGAGATTGCGGCCGAACTGGTCGAGGATCTGGCTACCGGCCTGCGCGGTGTTCTGATCGTTGCCCCCGACCTGGACCTGCTCCTTGCCCTGGTATCCCGAGAGGAGCTGGATGACCTGCTGGCGCACGCGGTTGAGGTCGGCGCCGAGCTTCACGAGCACCTGGGCGGCGACGCCCTCGCCCTCGCGGATCAGACCGAGGAGGATGTGCTCCGTGCCGATGTAGTTGTGGCCGAGCTGGAGGGCCTCGCGGAGGCTGAGCTCGAGCACCTTCTTGGCGCGCGGGGTGAAGGGGATGTGGCCGGTCGGCTGCTGCTGGCCCTGGCCGATGATGTCCTGGACCTGCTCGCGGACGGCGTCCAGCGAGATGCCGAGCGACTCGAGCGCCTTGGCGGCGACACCCTCACCCTCGTGGATCAGGCCGAGCAGGATGTGCTCCGTCCCGATGTAGTTGTGGTTGAGCATCTTGGCCTCTTCTTGGGCCAGGACGACGACGCGGCGGGCGCGGTCGGTGAATCTCTCGAACATGTCTACTCCTCGCGACGCCTTGCAGGGTCGGCATCGATACAAAGAGAGTAACCACCGCACCCTGCATCCCGGGCCCCTGTTCGCCGTGGGCGTGACGGGGCTTGCGTGTGATGACGGGCTGTGCAATCGTATCGATAGTCGTTATTAACGAATGTCGATATGTGGAGGAGAGCATGAACACCGTCGAGGGATACCGCCAGTCGAAGGGCGATCGGGCGTCGATCGTCGCGTTCATCGTGGCGGGCGTCGTGCTCGCGGGATGGTCGATCG